>ERZ890510.28-NODE-28-length-118262-cov-8.452638_pt1 | contig 118262 bp, 97 predicted proteins | sample MGYA00521265_ERZ890510 | MGnify/ENA primary metagenome ERZ890510 (study PRJEB32303, sample SAMEA104408624) | aquatic metagenome | biome: Brackish water; feature: Chemocline; material: water | place: Baltic Sea | collected 2014-10-26T21:54:00 | depth 110 m ... | reverse complement strand
CGGACTGTCTGTAGGTGTCATCGGACTAGTCACTCTCGTTAATAACTTGGTATACCACCCCATGGCGATGTAAGAAGGGCCCGAGCCGACAGGATCCGGACTTTCTTCCACTTCTGTCTCTGCGTCAGTAGGTGTCATCGGATTGGCCAATCTCGTTTGGCGGGTGGCAACGACAGTTTAGGTGCATCTTCGATGGGCAGCAAACAAGATGAGTCCTAGCATCGCGGCACATTGCAGAGAGGCTATCCTAGACCTATAGCGCGGTCCCTCATCGCAGCATAGTCTCGGAATGCCATCTTCTGATACGAGAAGACCTTACATCATGAGAACTAGGGAAAATGGTCCACAAGGACCGTTCTGATGACCTACACCCCCCCCTATGAGACGTACTTGCCTTTGTGTGTGGAATGTGACGCGGACCGATTCATCAATCGGACCAAGGGCGGTGGCAAAACAGCAGTAGGGTACTACCTACTGCGTGGACCGACCCTTGGGATCAGGGCCGAATCTGTTGTCTCCTGACGTACCGTCGATACACCCGAAGTAGAAGTTGACGAACGGCACGATAATCCACCATCCACTGTGATCCGTGTCGTGCATCCTGCGAACTCCGACAGCAAGTGTCGGGATTAGGACCGCTACGGTGTAGATATTGGCCAGTACGGACTCTTCGGTGTCAGGGAAAATCCCAAGGGCTCCTTCGAAGAGTCCTAATACGAAAGCAATAATCAAGCTGAAGAGGGCAAACATCCAATATTCTTTTCGCTGCGCCCGTCCTTGAAACACCGCATACTTCTTTAAAACTCTGAAATACCAAGACATGTTCTTTCTCCTTAGGACCATCCTCCACTAGAAGTACTCTCGCAACGTATTAGCCTGATCGCGCCCTGTGTTGCGATCAACCTGCCCATGCCGTATTTCAACACCGCCGCATGTTATCTGTCCAGGGGCAGCGCCAAGCGCTGCCCCACAATCGGAGACTCGTATGAGCGAACGCATGAAGCCGATCCTCGGCGCCCTGGTCACGAGCATCGTGATCGCCTATGTGGGCGTCACCTATCTTTTTGCGCCGATCATGGCCAACGACGCACCCGCAGGTGCGATGATGCCCGCATGGGCGTCGCTTCTGGTCTACAACGTGATCGGAATCATCTTCTACGACTGGGTGAACCAGCAGGTGAACGCACCCGTCAAGTCGGGCGTGATCCTGGCCGTTTCACAGATCCTGCTCGTGGACGTGTACTATGTGTTGAACGGAGGCCGGGGGATCGCGGCGGCGGGGGCAAGCGCGGTTGTGCTACTCGTGGCGTGGATCGCGGTTGGCTTCGTGTACGGGAAGCTCCTCGGTGGCGGCGAAGGCGCTCCAGAGACAGCAGCAGCGTAGCAGCCGTCTGGCCTGGCGCGAGCGTCAATCACTAGCGGCCAGACGAGGCGCGTGGCCCAGCGCTAGGCGATGACACAACGAAACGAGGGAGGCCTTCGACGGCCTCCCTCGTTTTGCGTCGCATCGTCTCGTGAGGCGCTCCAGTTCCCCTCCACGCGAAACTGCGTCTATAGGTTCTGGGTCAGTGGCGGTGGATTAGGGCGCAACAGTTCGGATCGCAGGGATGGAGGAATATCTCAAGCGTCATCGCGCCCAGTTAGCGTGAACCCTAGCTCTTCCTGCCGGGGCGCACCGTCATCAAGACGGGGACGGCGGCACCTTGCGGGTAGGCTTGTACGTAAAGGCGAATATGCCAAAGGACAACGAAAATGAACGTCAGAACTACGGCGGTAAGAACTGAATCGCCCATCATGATCGCCTGGTTGGCGCAGATTGTCAGCCATGTTGCACCGGGGCTGTCACTGTGGCAATCAGAAATTCCCCCACAGGGTCTGTAGGTAGCTGGAGGCTTCTCAGATACTCACCGGATATCGACCCCCCTCATCCTATCCCCAACAAGCACATAGTCGTGAAAATATCGTACCTAACCCACCGCTAACCCACTTATACGTACCGCAAGTAACGCGTTAAGAGGTTATGCGACAGCATGTTACGCTATTATAAGAACATCCCCACCAAGAAGTTAATCACGCCGAGCGCCACCGAGCCCCACATCGCCGCCCAAAAGCCTTTGACTTCGAATCCGTCGACAAAGGCGGCCGCCAGCATGAGCATGAGCGCGTTCACGACGAGGACGAACATTCCGAGCGTCAGGAACGTGATCGGGAGCGTCAGAGCAAGCAGAATCGGGCGCACGAGCCCGTTTGCCAGACCGAGCATAAGCGCGCCAAATATGGCCGCTTTTCCGTCGCGGACCTCGATGCCGTACACGAGACGTCCAACGAAGAAGAGAAGCGCCGCGCTAACCACAATGTGGATTAAGAACCCCATCACAATCCTTCCCGAACCTTGAGCCGACCATGGATCCCCGAATCATCCGGTGACCCTCCACATGTTACCTGACGAGAGTTAGCCCGAAATCGTTTCCCGGGGCCTCACCTATCAGACTTGAACTGCTGCTGCCTGACCTTCGGGCGGCGTCCACCCAACCTTAGTCACAGACTTCTAGCGTCGAATCGCGTACTGAACTTTGATCACAACTTCGTTCGATTCCCGGCTCCAACGGTCGGCGATGTCGCGCAAATTGTGGTTGTAGACGATGAACAAGTCGCCCATCGGGTCGAAGGTCCACCGGAGTCGTGTATTCGAACCGATCTCCCGTGACTCGTTGTCGTACTGAACGAAGCCAGCCACCTGGAGATCAGGTGAGACGTTCACCCGCACCCGCGCGCCTACAAGCTGCTGTACGAAGTTTCCGGCTGGGAGCGACGCCACGTTCCGCGTCGTGTTCAGTTCGAGGGTGAGCGAGGCCGAGGGCCTCAGGTCGAGCCTCGCCTGGTACTGATCTAGGGACCCGTCGTAAAAGCTACCCCAGTACCACACGACCATCCCACTGACGGGTCGTTTGGAAGCCAGCGACGCCTCCGCTTTCCAGCGGGTCCAGTTGTAGCTCCCTCCGGGAATCACCACGCCGTCCGAAATCTCAAACGGCTCGTCCAAGCGCTCACCCTCAGGGATGATATTGAACTCGAAGCGGTCGCCACTTTCGAAGCTCATGTTCACCGGCGCAGTGAAGATCCGGTACGACTCCCATGAGCCGTCCAAGTCCGTGACCAACGTCAAGAAAAGCTCATTTCGCATGAAACGAAGCCAAGGCCAACTGGGGCGCGGGAGCCAAGTGACGTTCGCACGGAAGTCTTGAATACCCTTTCGGGGCACGAATCCCAATGAGGGATCGAAGTCGTCTCCGATGCGCTTATACGACGCGAACACGTCCCATAGATCGTTCGGGTAGTCGACCGCGAAGCCGAGGGCTGTACGGTCACCGCTGAGGTCGGCGCGGCCATTGGCCATTCCCCAAGCACTCGCAATGAGGTTCTTGTCCCCCATGAAGTGCGACGTTCGCAAGGTGAGGTCCGCCCCCGTCAACCAGGCGCCTGACCGCCCCATCGGGTCACCCATGGTCGAGAGAAATCCGACCGAAGATTCCTCAAGGATATTCTGTTGGACACGAATGACCCCCATCGTGCTCGCGGGGACCAGACCGTCCTCCTCGCCGGTCCGAATGGCCAGGACACCAACGTTGGTGTTGCCAATCCGCCCGGCGACCTTGCCACCCGCCTGCAGGCTGACGGGCGTGCCTGACACGAGCCCGAGCCGGCGGGAGTGAAACGGTAGAACTTCCCGACCCAAGCCGAATCCGAAGCTGAAGATGTCGGACCCTTCCAGAAAGAACGACCGCTTCTCAGGAAAAAACAGCGGGAAGCGCGTCAGATTCGTTTGCCGTGTATCAACCTCGGTTTCGGCGAAATCCGTGTTGACCGTGACCGAGGCGAGCAGATTCGCACCCAGGCGCTGGGTGAGATCGAGGCTCGGCTGAAGCTTGCCGTCGACGTCCGCGCCGGGTGCCGGCACCGCGAGCCCGGCCACCAAGGTCGGGCGGACGCTCAAGCCCATTCCGAGGTCGAAGTGCGGCAGCCCCTCCAGCGTGCCGGCCCGTGACATCTGCGTGACCTGATAGTCCCTCCGTGGGCTCGCCCAGCGGCTGGTCTCTCTCAGGCGCTGCACCTGCCGTTCGATGTTGAATCCCCAGCGGTCGAGCCCCGGCGCGAAGCCTAGCGTGCGGATAGGAATGCGGATCTCAGCGGACCAACCCCAGCTTCCACGGGCGGTGCGCGCCTCCCAGAGTCCGTCCCAATCGGCACTCTGGTGCTCGCCAGCTCCGGCAATGAGCGCGTCATATCGCGCACCGGCCGGATTCACGCCAAACGTGTATCCGGAGCGCCCGTCCATATAGGTATCGAGCACTAGGATCACGTGGTCCTCGGCCCGCAGGTTCAGGTCTCGTTGCTTTGAGAAGCTGACGATCCCTGTGGGTTCCGGATCGTAGGCGATGATCCCAAACACGAGGTCGTCGCCGGAGGCCAGGACCCTCACCACGGTTCTCCCCGTCGCTTGCCCGCCCTCTTCGGGCTCGGTCATGGTGAGCGACGAGATTGAGTCCGCGGTGAGCCACCGCACTTCATCGACGATCCCGTCGAGATCAATTCCGTCGCCGAGCACACCCACTCGGAGTTGGGGCCTCCCGGCGGGGGCTCCGACACTCTGACCTGCCGCGGCAGATGCTAGGAACAGACCCGTCATGGCCAGGGCCACGAAGAGGCGAGAGACTTCCGACATGATCATCCGAGAGAGGGAAATAGCGACATCAGCGACTGTCGACTGAGCGTGCCAACCTTGTGGGGCGCCCCCCGCGAGAGGCATGCTTGCCGTCACAAGTTCTAAAGATCCGCGCCCCACTCCAATGCGAGCCCCATGCCTGCACTCCTGTCAATTCCTCTGGTCCTGCTCGCCGCGGCCCTATCCGCTTCCGCCTGTGCTGATGACCCTGCCGGCCCCGGATCCCAAACGGTCCAATGGGAACAGGTCGAGTGGAGCGGTGGCACGACCAACGTCGCGATCCTCAACCCGACAGATGGTTCGCCCGGCCCCCATCCCGTGATCTTCGCGCTGCCCTGGGGCGAGGGCACTGGTGACCTCGTGTTGAGCTTCATCCAAAGATACTGGGGAGAAGAGGCCCCATCCCGAGGATACTACGTGGTCGCGCCCGCCGTCCGAGGCACGTCGATGGCAGAGGGCGCCGCCGAATTGATCCCCGAGATCTTCGCTCTAATGGATGCCCAGCTCGACTACGATGCCTCGAGCGTGGCTCTGGTCGGGGCCTCCAATGGTGGCCGCGGCATCTTCCACGCGGCGCTCGCCCACCCGGGCGGCTTCAAGACGCTCGTGGGGCTGCCTGGGAGCTACTCTGGCGCGGCCGCGGACCTCACCACGCTAGCCGGCAAACGTGTGCGCTTGCTCGTCGGAGAGCTGGACACGGGGTGGGAAGCCAACTCCCAAGCAACTCTAGCGGCACTCGAAGCCGGCCGCGCCACGGCCAGTCTCAACATCATTCCGGGCCAGGGTTACGCCTTGTCTTTGAACGTCGCCACACTCATGGACGAAATCGACAGCGCGCTCGGTCGATAGTGCGGCGACATGGCCGCGACGGACGCTACCTGCCGGACGAACCAGAGCTGCGCGTGTTGGTCTTGACCGCAAAGAAGAGACAAGCCGCAGCAAGTTCGTCATCGTCTTCGAGGACGCCCGGGGAACCACCTGACGCCGCCCAGCCTCGTACCTCAGTCGCGAGGCCCCCAAGGTCGAGGGCATCTAACGCGTCCGCCGCAGCCTGTAAGAATTCTGACTGAGGCGCCACACGCGCCATCTCGAAAATCTGGTCACCGGCCAACTGATTCTGCTCGACGCGCTTGACCGCAGCTACGTAGTCGCGCAGGTGGAGCAGAGCAGTGGCCATGTGCCGGGCACCCAGATCCAACCAGGTCAGCGTGCACAGCGTACGGACCGCTTCCGGGTGCACACGAATGAGCTTATTCGCCACGCCCCTCGCCGCCTCACGTTGCTGATCTTCGAGGAAGGTGTCGATCGCGCGGCCGTAATACTCAAGAGCCAGGGCACGGTCACCGTCTCGCAGAGCGAAGTCACCCGCCTTGTTCAGCGGAAGCCCCTTGTATCCTGGCGTGGCGCTCTGCGCCTCCTCTTCTAATTTCGCCAGGCGCGCATCTAGACCGACCACTCCCTTCGCGGGTGCGGCCTCCTTCGATCCAAAGAGGCGAGATATCAACGACAGGATGACCAGAATGGGCGTGAAGCTGGATTAATGAAATAGGCGGCCACGCGTCCGCAGTTCTCTTCAGGCGGGGGAGAGCCGGGGGATCGCGTTCGGAAAATTCCGCCCACGACCCCCCTTAAGGCGGTCAGCCCCCGACGATACCCAGGAGCTCAATCTCGAAGATCAATGTCGCGTTCGGGCCAATATCACCCTGTGTGCCCTGCGGCCCATAGGCGAGATCCGAAGGAATGACGAACCTGTAATGGCTTCCCACCGGCATCAACTGAAGCGCTTCCGCGAAGCCCTGGATCACGCCGCCCACAGAGAACTCCGCAGGGTCTCCACCGTAAGAAGTATCAAACTCGGTGCCGTCGATCAGCGTACCACGGTAGTGCAGCGTCGCACGATCTTCCGCGACGGGCTGAGGTCCGTCGCCGGCGCGCAATACCTCATACTGAAGGCCGCTCGCAGTCGTCATGACGCCTTCCTTGGCGGCGTTCTCGGCCAAGTACGCTACACCGGCGGCCACGTTCTCGGCGGAAACGCGCTCGTACTCCCCGCTCGCTGCCTCTTCCATCTCGGCGGTAAAGGTCGCGAAGACCTCTTGTAGCACGTCAGGCGTAAGTGCAGGATCTGCGCCGTCGAGGGCGTCCTCAATCCCGCGCATGAAGGCAGCCCGGTCCAGGCGGTCCTTCGTTTCAACGATCTGACTGCCGACGTTCAGGCCGATCCCATAAGAGGCCTTCTGATCGTTGGAATCGAGCGCTGCTGAGGAGAAATCCATACCGCCCTCCGAGGCTGAGCAGGCGGCGAGTCCCATGGTCATACCGAGGAGCGCCGTACCGAGACGAATTCGCATCATCTAGTGGTCCTTTGTGTCTGAAAGGCCGCGGAGACACTCCGGAGGCCGGTCGGGGAGAATGACGAAGGTAATAACTCCTGTTTGATCGCCCAACGGTGCATCAACGGAGGGCCTGACTTGGTCGTCTTTCCAAATGATCCCCGCCAGCACACGTTGTGACTTCCGAAGCACGCTCCTTCGGCTCATTAAGATATCGATATCCTTGGGAGAATTGAGATGACCCGGACAGTTCGTCGCCTTTCGCTTGGAAGTCTTTTCGCTGTCATTTTTTGCTTCGCCCCGCCGGCTGTCTCCGGGCAAGCGACCATGGACTCCGAAGCGATCCTGGCCACCAAAGAGTGGGTGGCACCGCCAAGCTCCATCGCCGAGGCAGTCCTCGCGCCTCGCTACCTGAATGTCACGCTGACAAACGTCAGCCCGGACAAGCAGTGGTTTCTCCATGAGATCGGTGATGGGCCCGTCACGATGGATCGCTTTTCGAAGCCCTTCGACGAACTCGGCGGGCAGTTCTTCGACATGCAGGCCAACCGTCACCGCAACCTGACGACGCGCACCAACATCGGAATCCAGGTGATCTCGGCCGACGACGGCTCAGTCACCGAAGTCGAGGTGCCGCGTGCGGCCCGGATTTCACAGGCCACTTGGTCACCGGACGGCTCACAACTCGCGTTCTACGTGCATACCGACGACGCGACCCACATCTACGTCGCGGATCCCGAGAGTGGCGCGTCACGCCAGGTCACGCGCACGCCGGTGCTGGCGACGCTCGTGACAAACTTCGAATGGACTGCCGACGGGAAAGAGATCGCTACGGTGCTCGTTCCGGAGAATCGTTCGGCTCGGCCGCTCGCGCCCCGTGTGCCCACGGGACCACAGGTGAAACAGACGGAGGAGGGCGAAAACAATCTGCGGACCTACGCGAGCCTCATGGCCACCCCGCACGACGAGACGCTCTTGGAGTGGCACGTCACCGGCCAACTCGCCACGGTCCGTGTCGACAACCGCAGGGAGACGAAGATCGGAACGCCGCGAATGATCGAGGACTTCGACCTCGCCCCAAGCGGCCAGTTCGCCCGCGTGACGATCATGCAGCGGCCGTTCAGCTACGTAGTCCCAGTCACCAGCTTTGGCAACGTCGAGCAGGTTTGGGACCGGGCTGGCAGCCTGCTGGCCGTCCTCGACGAAAGTGAACTGAACACGGGGATTCGCGGCGCTCCGTCGGCACCCGGAGTCGCAGGCGACGAAGAAGAAGCTGATCGCAAGCAGGTCGCTTGGCGAGCCGACGGAGCCGGACTGACCTTCCTGCAGCAAGAACCGGCGTCCAATGAAGACGCTGAGGCCGCCTCGCCAACGAGTGGCCGCGGTGGCGCTGCTCGACGCCCAGACCGCGTCATGTTGTGGGCGCCGCCGTTCAACGACCAGAGCCTGAGCGTTGTCTACGAGAGCAGCCAAAGCATTGCCGCGCATCGCTTCTCGGCAGATCACACCATGCTCTTCCTGACACGACGTCCCACCGGCGGTGGTGGGCAAGGGGGAGCAACGGGAACCGTCACCGAGTTCGCGGTCGACCTCTCTGATCCGGAGACGACCTATACGCTCGCCGAGTACCAGTCGGATGATTTCTACGCCAATCCTGGCTCGCTCGTCCTGGAGGGCGGCCACATGCCGGCCGGTGACGGCTTCGGACGCGACCGCGGTGACGGCGCCGGTGGGCAGATCGTGCAGATGTCAGCGGACAAGCAATCCGTATTCCTCTACGGCAACACGTATAACGAAGACCCAATGGTTGAAGGTCCGAAGAGTTTCTTGGATCGAATCGAGATCCGCACCGGCGAGTCGACGAGGGTCTTCGAGAGCGCGAACGACGAGGAATACGAGACCATCGTATCGATTCTCGATGTGGACGCTGGCGCCTTCGTGGTGAACTACGAGTCACCCACACGAATCGAGCAGTCCTATCTGGTAACCGGAGGTCAGCGCCTGCAGCTCACGCAGAACGTGGACTACACGCCCGACCTGACTAACGCCCCGAGGCAGCGATTCACCGTCGAGCGTCCAGACGGTTTCCGCTTCGTGGTGAACGTCACCCTGCCACCGGACTACACAGCAGGTGAGCGCCTTCCCGCCATGTTCTGGTTCTATCCTCGTGAATACGAAGATCAGGAGAGCTACGACGAGAGCGGCCGCACGTATAACAAGAATGCGTTCCCGAACTTCGGCACACGTTCGATGCAGTACATGGCACGCCTCGGCTACGCGGTGGTCGAGCCAGACGCGCCCATCGTCGGGAAAGCAGGAATGTTGAACAACAACTACCAGCACGACCTGCGTAACAATCTTGCTGCCGTCATCGACGAGCTGGACCAGCGTGGTCTCATCGACCGCAAGCGGCTCGGCCTTGGGGGGCACTCGTACGGCGCATTCAGTACGGTCAACGCCATGGTGCACACACCGTTCTTCAAGGCGGGCATCGCAGGTGACGGGAATTACAACCGGACGCTGACGCCCCTGAGTTTCCAGAGCGAACGGCGTATCCTCTGGGATGCGAAGGACGTCTATCTCAGCATGAGTCCGTTCCTCTACGCCAATAATCTGACCGGGGCCCTTTTGATGTACCACGGGCTTGGCGACCAGAACGTGGGGACAGACCCCACACACTCACCGAGGCTTTTCCACGCTTTGAACGGACTCAACAAGGATGCCGCGATGTACCTGTATCCCTTTGAGGACCACGGCCCGGCGACCAAAGAGACACTCCTGGATCTGTGGGCCCGTTGGGCCGCCTGGCTGGACGTGCACCTCACGCCGTCGGAGCGGACGATCACGCAGTAGGCGGAGCGCTTGAGTGCTTCCTCTTGGATTGAGGGACGGACTGGCCGTCAGCGGGCGGGACCTTCGGGCTCCGCCCGCTTTGTCGTGTGAGGGGTCAAAGAAGTTGCGAGGCGTGATCGCCTAGGATGGACTCGAGCGGCGGACGGCGTGCCGCCACTTCTCCCGGCCTGGCAGCCTAGCGGTTCCCGCGTGTCACCTGCATCATGGCATCTGACCGCCCCTCCCACCAAAACCCTCACCGGTGAGACTAGCATGCGAACGCGTATTCTCATTGCCACCGTCGTCCTCGCTATCTCTGGCGCGCCGGCACGCGCTCAGGTGCCCGTCGATCTCGAAATGACGCGGCGCATCAAACAAGAGGGACTGGAGCGCTCCCAAGCGATCACCCTCTACCACACGTTGACCGACGAGATGGGTGCACGGCTCACCGGTTCTCCCGCACACGATCAGGCAGCCAACTGGGCGAAAGGTCAATTCGCAGAGTGGGGACTCTCCAACGCCCGACTCGAGCCGTTCGAGTTCGGCCGGGGGTGGACGCTCGAGAAGTTATCCGTAGAGATGACCGCTCCTCGTTACATGCCGTTCATCGCCTACGCCGACGCGTGGACACCTTCCCTACCCGGAGTCGTGGACGGGCCGGTCGTATACGTGGGCGATAAGACCGCCGCCGAGGTCCAGGCGATGGCCTCGTCGCTTCGGGGCGCGATCGTACTCACCCACCTACCGCAGGCAGAGTTTCGCGACAATGATCGACCCCAGCCCGGCGTCGGTGACGGCTCTGTCCGGACGGGGAATCCGCCAAGCATGCGAGTGGCTTCCACCACCCCCGCCCGCGAGCTCGCGCCGATCCTCCAGGCTGCGGGCGTCGCCGTGACGCTCCGCCCGAGCATCTACCGTGACGGCACAGTCGGTGTCCTGGGGAGCCGCACCACCGCAGACGACGCTGTGCCGGCAATGGTCCTGTCTTCTGAGCAGTACAACATGATCGCCCGCCTCACCGAAGGCGGAATCCCTGTTGAGTTGAGGGTCGAACTGCGCACCCGCTACGACGATGACACCCGAACCTTCAACGTGCTAGGTGATATCCTCGGCAGCGACCCGGCGCTCAAGGATGAGATCGTCCTAGTTGGGGCACATCTGGACTCGTGGCATACCGCATCGGGTGCAACGGACAACGGCGACGGCGTGGCCGCGGTCATGGAGGCCGCGCGCCTCCTGACCGCTCTAGGCGCGCGTCCGCGCCGGACGATCCGGTTCGCACTCTGGTCCGGTGAGGAGCAGGGACTCCTTGGTGCCCGCGCCTACATTGCGGAGCACCTCGCGGACGAGGCCGCCCAGGAGCAACTGCAGGTCTACCTCAACGACGACCCGGGCTCCGGGAAGTCACTCGGGTTCTACATGCAGGAGAACGGGGCCGCCAAAGAGATCTTCGATGGCTGGCTGGCGCCGCTCGGCGACCTGGGCGTGACCCGCAACGTCAACGAGGGCATCGGCAGCACCGACCATGTCCCCTTCCACGACATGGGCCTCCCTGGCTTCAACGCCATCAAGGACTTCGACGGATACGACCAGCGCACGCGGCACACGAACGCAGACTATCCCGAGCGCATGTCCGAGGACGAACTCAAGCAACAGGCGATCTTCCTCGCGCACTTTGCGTGGCAGGCGGCTCAGATGGACGGGAGAATTCCGCGTGCGCGCGCGGTCGCGAGTGACAGCGGTGTCGAATCTTCCGAGTCAGGGACCGGAGCCGGCCGCTAGCAGGAACGCGGTCGGTGTGACCTTGTTTCGCTCCAGCCGGTCGTCCATAGAGATCTGACTCAGATGGGGTAAGTGCCAGGGTGCAGGCTTCCACGCCTTAACTCCTGCCATCCATCCCGGAATCGTCGTCGAAAACGACAGCGGGAGCACGCTGGTGGCGTGGCGAGACTTCCAGGCTTTGCGCATCTCGAACTGACCGAGTTGCGTCCGAAGTAGTTAGCCCCGCTCGGTCTTCGGACCGAGCGGGGTTTTCTGTTGCGCTGCGAGACTGCACTTTGCGGGCGACCCCTTACTGGAAGGACTCCATGAAGTCGACCCGTCCTACGCTCGCTATTGTTGCGGCAGGCCTCCTCTGCGCCTCCCTCTCGTCTACCCTACCCCTCTCCGGGCAGGCGCCTCCCGACGCCGCCCAGCGCGTCGATGAGGTGTTCGCGCGTTGGAATTCCAACACTTCGGCGGGGTGCGCGGTAGGGGTGGAGGTAAAGGGTCTCACGGTCCTGGAGCGTGCCTATGGGATGTCGGACCTTGAACACGGCATACCGAACACACCGGCGACGATCTTCGAGGGGGGCTCGCTCTCCAAGCAGTTCACGGCCGCTGCGGTGGTGCTGCTCGCGATCGACGGCAAGCTTTCGCTCGATGACGACGTGCGGAAGTACATACCTGAGGTACCCGACTACGGGAGCACGATCACGCTTCACCACCTGATGACCCACACCAGTGGCCTGCGGGACTGGGGCTCGGTAGCGAGCATCTCCGGCTGGGGTCGCGAACAGCGCAGTCACGATCACGACTGGGTCATCGATCTCGTGAGCCGACAGAGCGCGCTCAACTTCGAGCCCGGACACGAGTACTCGTATTCGAACACGGGCTTCAACCTCCTGGCCGTGGTGGTCGCGCGAGTGAGCGGCATGTCCTTCGCCGACTTTTCCATGGAGCGCGTCTTCAAGCCGCTCGGCCTCCGCAATACACAGTGGCGGGACGACTACCGCCGTATCGTCCCAGGCCGAAGCGCGGCGTACGACGCGCTGCCTAATAATCAATGGCGCATCAACCGCCCGATCGAGTTCGTTCATGGCAACGGCGGCATCCTCACCACCGTGGGCGATCTGGCGATCTGGAACGGCGCCCTCACGGACGGACGACTGGGCGGACCGGACTTCGTTCGCATGATGCACACCCAGGGTATCCTGACCGACGGCTCCACCATCACCTACGCGGGCGGGCTCGTACTGCAGGACTTCATGGGCGTGCCGTCAATCACACACACGGGGGCCACGGCCGGCTATCGTGCCTATGTGGGCCGCTTCCCAAACCAAGGGCTTTCCGTGGCGATGTTGTGCAACGCATCGAATGCACCCGCCGGAAACGGCGGGGTCGTAGCCCGAATTTTCCTCGGCGACGCGGCGACGGCGCCAGTCGTGCCCGATCCAGTTCCGGTCGCGGCGGCGACACTCGCGCGATATGAGGGCCTCTATCGCGACCCGGTAACGGGCAACACACGGACCCTGGTGGTGTCCGGCCAAACGTTGAGAGATGGCGGGGCGACGCTGATCCCCCGCTCTGATACTCGCTTCCAAGTGGGCGTCCGTCAGCAGTTCTACGACTTCCATGCCAGCGGATCTGGGCCACTCTGGTTCGGTATCGACTCCTGGGAGTACACCGATGAGCGTTACGAGAAGGTCGAGCCATGGACCCCGTCAGCGGCCGATCTGTCCGCTTTCGCCGGCACCTACAGCAGCTACGATGCCGAGACCACGTTCGTCGTCCAAGCCGACGGTGAATCGCTGACGCTCTGGCAGCGCCCCGGCCGTACCACGACCTTAACTCCGACGTACAAGGACGCGTTTAGGAGTGACCGAGGGCAGGTGATCCGCTTTCTTCGGACCGGGAACGAGCAAGTTGGGGAGTTCAGCCTCAGTATCGGGCGGGTCTACGACATGCGCTTCCAGCGACAGGGGAGATAGGCACGGCCGGAAGGGAAGCCTTTTCCCCCCTCTGGCGTATTCAAGACTCAGGTACCAGAGTTCGACACCTTTCATTGAACAAGAACGGAGACGTCGTTGAACGCCCCCGTAACCATAGTTAGCCCAGCAGAACGCCTCCGGGGCATCCTCCCCGACATCGAAATCGCGGCGCTCCGCCCTCTGCTCGAAGAAATCGACGAGCTCAAGAGAGCGCGTAACGCCGTGGTGTTGGCGCACAACTACATGACGCCCGACATCTTCCATGGTGTGGCGGACCTTAAAGGCGATTCGCTCGCCCTCGCTCGGCTCGCCGCGGATGCTGATGCCGATGTCATCGTCATGGCCGGCGTTCACTTCATGGCCGAGACGACCAAGATCGTGAACGAATCCAAGACGGTCCTCATCCCGGACACCGCCGCCGGATGTTCGCTCGCCGAGGCCATCACAGCCGCAGATGTGCGCCTGCTCAAGGAGCGCTATCCGGGTGTGCCCGTGGTCACGTACGTGAACACGTCCGCTGCGGTGAAAGCAGAGTCCGACATTTGCTGCACGTCGGGCAACACGGTGCAGGTCGTCGAATCGCTCGGGGTCGACAGAGTGATCTTCCTCCCCGACCAGTATCTCGGTCGATGGGTGGCGACTCAAACCGCCGTGAAGATCGTCCTGTGGGAGGGTTCCTGTATGGTTCATGAACGCTTCACCGCGGAGGAGCTTCGCGGCTATCGGGCGCTACACGCTGGCATCCAGATCATCGCCCATCCCGAGTGCCCGCCGGACGTCTTGGCTGAGGCCGATTTCGTGGGGTCGACGGCCGGAATGATCCGTTGGGTTAAGGACAAGAGGCCACGACAAGTCGTGATGGTCACTGAGTGTTCGATGAGTGACAACGTCGCCGTTGAGTCGCCGGAGACGGAATTCCTGCGGCCGTGCAATCTTTGCCCCCATATGAAGCGGATTACGCTCGAGGGCATTCGCGACAGTCTCCGTGACATGAAGCACGAGGTGGTGGTCGACCCGGAGATCGCGGCAAGGGCGCGGATGGCAGTGCAACGCATGCTCGACGTGCCGGTTTGACCACAGACGCCAGCGCGGTCGACAGTTTTCTAAGCGCGGCGCTCGCCGAGGACCTCGGCGCGGTCGGTGACATCACGTCCGTGCACGTCGTACCAGCCGCGACGATGGCGAAAGGCGTGGTGGTCGCACGGGCTGCCGGATGCATCTCGGGCCTTCGAGCCGCGCTTCGTGTGTTCTCGCTCGTCGACGGATCCACCGAGATCATCCAGGTAGTAGAAGACGGTTCGTGTGTTCCGGCCGGGACCGCGCTCGCCACGGTCGCCGGGTCCGCTCGGTCACTGTTGGCAGCGGAGCGGGTCGCGCTCAACATCCTCGGACAGTTGAGCGGCGTGGCAACGGCGACGCGTGCGCTCGTCGACCACACCCAGGGTACGGGCGCCACCATCATCGATACCCGCAAAACGGTTCCTGGCATGCGAGCGCTGCAAAAGGCGGCGGTGCTGGATGGGGGCGGCGGCAATCACCGCATGGGCCTCTACGATGCCGTCCTCATCAAAGACAACCACATCGCTGCAGCCGGATCGCCGGCCGCCGCGGTCCGCGCGGCGCGTCTCGGAGTCGGCCCGGGCGTCAGCGTCGAAGTCGAGATCGATTCGGTCACGGACCTAGAATCGGTCATCGAAGCCGGCGCGAACATCGTCCTCCTCGACAATATGACCCCGGCCCATATGGCCGACGCCGTGGCTCAGGCCGCGGGCCGCTGCAGACTCGAGGCATCGGGCGGCATCACGCTGGCCACGGTACGCGAAATCGCGGAGTCAGGTGTCGACCTGATCTCCGTGGGATGGCTGACCCACTCCGCGCCCGCGCTCGATGTGGCACTCGATTTCGAGACCGATCAGCTCTAGCCATCCGAGACCGACAGCTTGGTGATCCGGCCGCGAGGCCCCACCGCCCAACCCGCCTCACGGCCTACGAAGACGACGGCCCAATAGGAGAGGGTGTCTCCGACCGCCCACGTTTGCCCGAGGTCCTCGGACCAAACCAACCCACGCGGGCCAGCAGCCACTACCAGCCGCCCGATGCGGTCGGGAACGAGGGCTGAACCGTACACTGGACCCTCCATCGCGAGTGGCCCGCCGGGCTGCCACGTGACGCCCCCGTCTGACGTGATCGTGACGTTCTCCGTACGCACCGAGTCCTGCCCGATCCTACCACCAAGGGCAATGCCGAGGCCGGCCGCGCCCATCTGAACCGTCGCCAAGCCGGCCGAGCTGCCGCCGACCACGGGCGCGTCCACAGCCGTCCACGATGCACCGAAGTCATGTGTGCTGAGCACGCGAGCGCGCTCCCCGTTGCCCGTGGCGATCCAGGCGGCGCCGTTCTCTCCCGTCACCAGGCAGGTTCCGCTGGCCGCGAATCCACCTTCACCATCGAGCGCAGCCGGAAGGCCTGCGGCCGGCACCCGAGTCCAGTGCGCCCCTCCGTCTGTCGTCGACAGGATGAACGGGAAACCGTCCACTTCGTCCCCGTAGACCAGGCCGCGCTCCGGAGTCCAGAAGTCCATGCAATCGAAGAACGCCTCGGCGTCCTCGGCGGTATGCTGGAGCGCCCAGGTCGTGCCGCCGTCATCCGTCCGGTAGATCCGAGACAGCTCGCCCGTGCCGGAGCTCATGAGATAGGCAGTCGTAGTGTCGAAGGCAGCGACGTCTCGGAACTGTAGGCCATCCGCCCCGGCAACCGTCGAAGCGGTCCACTTCTCACCACCGTCGAGGGTGCGCGCGAAGGTCGCTCCGTGGCCGCTCACCCAAACCACAGCGGCGCTCACCGGGCTGACCGCTTGGAGGAGTGCCTCGGTGCCGGACGACTGGGCGGAGAGGTTCAACTGAGACAGCATCCCGGTCCCCTGACCGGCGCCGGCGCCGGCAGTGGCGACATCCGAGGCGCCGGCGGCGTCCGCCCCGTCCGGAGCGGCTCCCGAGCAGGCGAGCCCGAGGAGGAGCGTGGGGAAAACGAGCATGGCACGACGCATTTAAGTCTCCGTATCCGTGGGCGTGGCAATCTACGCGATCAGATCCGACGGCGCGCGCCTTGCCATTCGACTGACGAACCGGCTGATTTCACCCCAGTTCCCGACTTCAGACCCTCCTCCCCGTTACTAACCATGAAGAACGCGTTTCATCTCAGCACCCTCCTCTTGGTGGGCGCTCTGGCAGCGTGCGCAGAGTCCCCCCAGGATGATCAGAATGTCTCGACCGAACCCGCCCCAACTGCGGTGGCCTCTGAAGCCGCTGCGGAGCTGATGGGTACGGTCTCGATCCTAGAGCCGGCCGACGGCTCTGTGCTCATGACCGACGAAGTCGTCGTCAGGCTTTCCGCCGACGGCTATGAGGTCGTCCCAGCCGGTGAAATCGTTGAGGGTACAGGTCATCATCACCTCTACCTCGACGCCGACCTCACCGACGGAACGGTCCCAGTCCCGTCGATTCCGGGCACGGTCGTCCATATGGGCGATGGGGCGTCAGAGTACACGTTCTCCAATGTCGGGCCGGGAGAACATCGGCTGATCGCGGTGTTCGCGAACGGCGTCCATATGCCGATGCAGCCGTGGGTGGTCGACACCGTGATGTTTACGGTGAGCAACTAGCACCTGAGGAATCGGGTCGAAGCAGAGGCCAGCAGGGGGCGGATCCGAAGTTGAGCCTACGGTTTCCACGGAAACCGTAGGCGTCGGTCCTGCTACAAGCGGTTGAACCCGCCCGTCTTTTCGATGACCACGGGCACACCGCCGACCTTCTTCGGCACGATCGACGCACCCTTCGAGTCCGACACATATACGAGAAGGCAGGGCTTTCCTGCCTTCTCCCCGATCGCCGTACCGGAAATTCCAGGGCGCCCCATGACCTTGCCGGTCAATTCTCGGTGAGCGGCCTTCACGTCGGGCACGGTCAGTTGCCGTCTACCGTCACGCCGAAGCGCGCGAGGACTAGGTCGATGGAGTTGGCGAGCGTCGAGGTGGGCGTTCCCGCGAAGAGCAGTCCCACCGGGCGGCGATCTGACAGCAGCACTCCATCGGTCACGATCAGCGAACCGGAATCTCCCCCAGCGCTGAAACCGTTGCCGGTGATGACGATTTGGCCCTCAAAGCGTGCGGTACCCGTCCGGTACCCAACATCGATGGTGGCATTGAGACCCGAGACGCGCCCCATGGTGTGCCCGGTGGTGCGTCCGTACTTCTGCACCTTCATGCCGATCGCGGCCTCAGTCGTCCCAGAACGCGGCGAGCCGTAGCCACCCTCAGGAGTCTCGTTGCCGAGGTCTTCCGGAGTCGTGAGCACGATGGCAGCATCCAAAGTGTTGAGACCACACACCATCATCGCGCAAAACGTGATCGGCTCGAAGTCGAACAGAGTACCAATGGCGTCGGACGGATTACGTCCGCCATCGACGGTGCCGGGCTGTAGGAGCTTATCTCCTTTCTTGGCCCCGTTGTTGTTCGCGGCCACGTGGTTGTTGCTGAGCGCGAAGGTCCGAGAGCCGTCCGTGACACGTGCCCCAATGGTGCCCGCCGTCACGTCAGGATGGCCGCCACTCACGCCGATCGGAACGGGACGCGCAAAGCTCTGCTTCGGGTCGGTGGCGGTCGCGTCGGCGGGTAGGTCTCCGAGTGCCATGAACCGTCCAGTCACCTCGGGCACGACCTCAACTCCGACGACGAACTGAGGGAAGGTGGCGATGCCGAGTGAGGTCACGTAGACCTTCAGGACCGCATGACCCGCACCATCCACACCGATCGCTGTACCCACCACGCCGTCCCGGGCGAGCCATTCATTCGTGACCTGCGCCTGCAGACTCATGGCCGCCTCAAACGATGCGCCGCTATACGCATAAGGCCCCTGCGGGCCCGCGTAGATCAGCAGGTCCGCCGCGAGGGCCAGCAAGAGGCCGACCCGAGACCGGAGCACACGTTTGATTCTCACCTATAGGTATACGGCGTTGAGGTGGGTTTGGGTTCCCGGCGTCCGCTCGAGAACGGCGACGATCCCTTGTTTTCGCGAACGGCACCCATGTTGCATGTAGTTTCATAGTACGCTTCTAGGTCTTTGGAAGAAACGAAAATGAACAGCCTCAAATGTGTTGCCATCGCCGCCGCGATCGGCCTGGCGGCCTGCGGCGGACCGCCCGCTTCAGGCGGACCCGCGGGTCCCGCCGAGGTCTCGCGCGCGGCTCCGAACCAGGTCGAGGGCGCCTATTCAGGAACGATGTTCGTCGAGGGATCCGGCTTCACAGGCCGCATGCAGCTGCAGACCGAGCGAGGAGGTGTCGTGCGCGGCACCTTCGAGATCTCCCAGCCAATGCAGGCGAGTGGCGTCGTCGAGGGCACGGTCGTCGGTGACCAATTGAGCCTGACCGTGCGCTACAGCAACAACCCCATGACCGGGTGTGACGGGTCGGTCGCCGGCACGCTTGTCGTGTCCGACGGCGGCTCCTTGCTCGTCGGGCCGGTGACGGTGACGGACTGCGGAGAACCCCTCAGAGGCTCCATGCGCTTCGCGCAGGCGCCACGCTGAGGCTTCTCGCCATCGGCCGCTGGAATGCGACCAACCCGGGGGCGTGTTGCGCTCAGAGTGCGACGGCCCTGCTCCCCATCGACGTGTCAGCGTCGGACGGATGTGCCAACCGCGATCGCGTCAGAGCGTGACGGGCCTGCCACCGTCGCGGGCTGAGGCGTACAGCGCCTCAATGGTCCGCATGTTTGCCGCGGCTTCCTCCGCACCGTAGTGCAGAGCCCCCCCACTCAAGACGGCATCGGCAAAGTGCTCGACCATCAGCAGATACTCATCGGCCCCGGGGACCACGTGTTCGGTCTCCCCATTTCGGCCGCGATGCTCATGAATCGACGCGTCCGCGGTCCCGGGTAGGAAGGCCCCAGGAATCCGCAGGTGGCCCGCGGTCCCGCCGACCTCGAACATTTCGCACCGCTCCGTCGTGAGCGAGCAGTCGAAATGGGCCGTGAGGTCATCGTCGAAGCGGAGTACACCCGTGAGTTGGTCGTCCACGCCGCTGTCCGCCCAACGCGCGAACGCCTGAACCTCCACAGGCTCGGTGCCCGCGATGGTCCGAGAGACGTTGACGCAGTAGCAGCCCACGTCCATCAACGCCCCACCGCCGAGCCCAGCATCTAAGCGGATGTTGTCGGGTCGGGTGAGTCGAAACGTAAAGGCACTCCGGATGGCGCGGATGTCTCCGATGACACCCTCGCGTACCATCTCAATTACGCGCTGCGTCCGCGGGTGAAATCGGTACATGAACGCCTCCATCAGGCGCACGTTGTTTTCGCCCGCAGCGGCCTGCATCTCGAGACATTCGGAAGCACTGAGAGCGAGGGGTTTTTCACAGAGGATGTGCTTGCCGGCCTGCGCCGCCCGGATCGTCCAATCGCGGTGCATGCTATTGGGGAGCGGGATGTAGACGGCGTCGACGTCGGGATCCTCGAGGAGTGCCTCATAACTCCCGTGATGGCGCGGGATCCCGTGGAGAGATGCGAAGTCGGCGGCCCGCGTAGCATCGCGACTCGCGACCGCCACGAGGGTGCCGTTCGACGATGCCTGGATCGCGGGATTCACCGCCGCGCGGCCGATGTTCGCGGTGCTCATGACACCCCAGCGCAGGATGGAGTCGGCCATGTAGTTCCTCTGCGTGTGTCTGTGAAAGAATCGTCCCCCATAGAGTATGTCGTACTTGACTCCAAGTCAGCACGACCGCAATTCACTGTAGAAACGCCACCCATCTGGAGTGCCACATGTCCCGTGCGCCCGTCATTGCCGCGATCGCCATTCTCTTCTCCTCGCCGCTGTCCGCCCAAATGTCTAAGGCGGACGTCATGTCGTTCCTCGATGCTCAAGAGGAGCGCTTCACGGACGTCGCGATGGAGATCTGGGAACTGGCCGAGGTGGGGTACATGGAAACGGAGAGTTCTGCCCTTCTGGCTGGCGAACTCAAGGCGCACGGCTTCACCGTGGAACGGGGCGTGGCGGGAATGCCCACGGCCTTTGTCGCCAGTTATGGAAGCGGCAGCCCGGTGATCGGAATCCTCGGGGAATTCGATGCCCTGCCGGGAATCAACCAAGACCGCGTGCCTTTTCGTCAGCCCATCGAGGGCAAGATTGCCGGGCACGCGTGCGGGCATCACTTGTACGGGACCGCCTCATCGGCTGCAGCCATCGGCGCGGCGGAGTGGCTGAAGCAGACCGGAAGCCCAGGAACAATTCGCCTCTACGGCACGCCGGCAGAAGAGGGCGGCTCCGGAAAGGTGTACATGGTGCGCGCCGGCCTCTTCAGCGATGTCGACGCTGTGTTGGCGTGGCACGCGGGTGATCAAAACAACGCGAGCCCGGGCTCCAACCTCGCGGTAAAGTCGGCCAAGTTCCGCTTCAGCGGTTTATCCGCACATGCAGCGGGAGCCCCAGAGCGCGGGCGCTCAGCGCTGGATGGCGTGGAAGCGCTCGACTTCATGGCCAACCTCATGCGCGAGCACGTCCCCCAGGAAGCGCGCATCCACTACGTCATCACATCTGGCGGGTCGGCACCGAACGTGGTCCCCGATTTCGCCGAGGTCTACTACTACGTCCGCCACCCCGACCCCGAGATGGTGCGCTCCATCTTCGACCGAATCGTCAGCGCCTCCGAAGGCGCCGCCCTGGGGACGGGCACGACCGTGGAGTATGAGGTGATCGGGGGATCGTACTCGCGGCTTCCGATCGTTTCGCTGCAGGAGGTCGTGTATGAGAATCTTCAGGCGGTCGGTGGCGTCTACTACGATGACCAGGAGTGGACATTCGCGGAGATGCTGAAGGAAACGCTGACCCCTGATCTCGCGATTGAAACCGCCGCCGAGATCATGCCGTTCGAGTTCGGACGGACCTACGCCTCATCCGACGCCGGCGACGTCAGCTGGATGGTCCCGGCGTCCACGCTGAGCACCGCCACCTGGGTTCCAGGAACGGCCGCTCACTCCTGGCAGGCCATCGCGGCAGGCGGCACGTCCATTGGGCCAAAGGGCATGATGGTCGCGGCGAAGACGATGGCACTCACGGCAGTGGACCTGTTCAGCGACGCGGCCAAACTCGCGGCAATCAAAGCTGAGTTTGCAGCGTCACGCGGTGAGGATTTTCAGTACGACCCGTTGCTGGGTGATCGGGACCCGCCGCTGGACTACCGGGCGTCGGTGGCGGGGGGGCGATAGGGCTCGACCGCACCTCCCGGCAACTCCAACCCGACGGCCTCCAGCAGCGCCAGCGCATTGCTGGTCTGTGCAGGCCCCGGCCGCATGAGGTAGTCGAAGTCCAACCGCGGCTTCCCTCCACCCCGGTGCACGGTCTCTCGGAAGTGGACTGAGTGTGCGAGCACCGCCAACGCCGGCGTGTCGGCCAAGGCCAGATCGTGGGTGCTGACCGCCCCGATCGCTCCGCGATCCGTGAGGTGCGTCAAAACAGCCTGCGCCGCGATGCGTCGTTCGGCACTGTTCGTGCCGTGGAGGATCTCGTCTAAGAGAAAGAGCACCGGCCCTGCCTCGCCTGGCTCCTCACGGCTCACTTCGACGATGTCTCGGACGCGCAGAAGCTGGGCCATGAACAGAGATATTCCGTCTGCCAAGGAGTCCTCAATGCTCATACTCGTGCACACTCTCACCGGAGACAGACTGAATGCGGCCGCACAGACGGGCGCTCCGGCTCCGGCCAGAACCACGTTGGTGCCAATAGACCTCAGTAGCGTGCTCTTGCCGGACATGTTGGAGCCCGTCACAAGTAGGAACGTCCCCGGTGGACCGACGCTCACGTCGTTGTGGACGCAGCCGTCTTCAGGCAACAGCGGATGGCCCAGTGCCTGCGCCTCGACCACCGGCGGCCCTTCCGTCCAAGTTGGGAAGCACCAGTCGGGGTTGTCATGCGCCAGCGTCGCCAACGCGCACAGCGCCTCGACCTCACCCAAGGCGGCGATCCATTCGCTCACGTGGGGTCCGTTGGCTTCTCGCCAGCGATCGAGCCGCACGGCGATATGAATGTCTAGCAGTAGAATCGGCGCGAGCGCGCCGTACACCATATTGCCCCGGCTCTCGACCATATCGACGAGCGGCCCGAGTCGACGGAGAAGTGCGGACGCTGGCTTCCCCTCGCGTTCGAGCCGCGCCAACACGGCGCTCAGATGCGGCGCCCCAACGGACCAGCCCGCCACGTGCTGTAACTGGGGGACATAGGCGTCCAGGGCGGGACCCAACGCCCCAACCCCCCGGAAGTCCTCCGCGAGTCGCGCCGTAACGCGCCTCAACAGCCACACCTGCGGGAACACCGGCAGCAGCCAGTAAGGCGGCGCGCCAAACGCGACGTCCGCTACTACGGCGGCGATCAGGGCCAGCGGCAATGTGATCGCGGCCATGCGCAACCACGGTCCCTGGAGCGTCCAGGGATCGCCGGAGGCCCATGCAAAGAATCGGTCGACGGCCTCGGCGTCACTATCACGGGCCTGCCTGCCGAACGAGGACAGCGTCATCCTGTCGTCGAGTCGATCTTGAAGCTCCCGCACCGCTTCGGCTCGTGCGCTGGCCTCCGAGGGTGGCGCCGGTGACGCGAGCCAATCCACCACAGTCTGCCGCCCCGGTGTGGTCGTCACCGGGCCAAGCAGTCGTCTTAAGGACGTGCGTCCCTGGAGCCCGAGGTCATGCGCGAAGAAGTGCCCTGCGGGCATCGGCAACTCGCGACGTTCCCTTTCCGGCAACAGCTGATCGAGATCGCCCCAAGCTCGATCCACGCGAGCGAGGCCTTCCTCCGCGAGCCCGTGCATCGTCCCGTGCCAACGCTCCTCCCGCCGCACGCGACGGTGGACCGCGATCTCGCCAATGAACGCCGCCGTGAGCACGACCCCGGCGACCAGCGCTGCCCGAGCGAAGCCGCCATCCGTGACGTCCCAAGTCACGAAGGCCGCGAAACCGGCTAGGAAGGTGACGATCCTGACGGTTCCGAAACGAAAAGAGCGCGCCTTCGCATCCGTGTGGGAAGCTCCGTGGTGCGCCTCCAGACGTGCGTACCGATCTCTCGGCGCCTCACCCTCGATTGCTGCCACGGAGGCCTCGCTCATCGAGCCACTCAATAGGGGCTCTTCTGCCCTTCGTCTCGGAAGCCCTCATCTAGCGGCAGCCCGACCCATTTGTGTTCACGATGCGACTGCGCGACGGCGTTGATGACTTCTTGAACCCGGGCACTCTGAGCAAAGTCACCCTGTGTGCGCTCCGCGCCACCCAGGATCTCTTGGCAGAAGTTGTGAACCAGGTTGCCGTAGAATGCGGTCCCCCAGTGATCATCCTCCTGGAATCCCGGTGGGAAGTACTTCGCGGGGATCTCCATGTCCACGAACTCGACGGCGTCTGCAGTCGCGGTCTTGATCGTCTGGATCACCCCAAACTCTTCCACAAGCCGGACCTGGATCGCTCCTTTTGATCCGAAGATGCGCGCCTCGATGCCGGGGTAGTTGCTCACGGTCACATAGCTCGACTGCATTGAAAACAGGGCCCCGTTTTCGGCCTCGCCCATGAACATGTCCGCATCGTCGATGTTGATGCGCTCCCGCTCGGTGTCGAGGTTCGTCCGCCGCCGGAACGGCACCATATTCGCCAGAATACCCACGACCTCTTTCAGGTCGCTACCAATACACTCCAACCCGATATCGATGGTGGGTGCACCGTACCCTTCCAGCGATGACACGGTGATACCTTCACGGCTCAGGTCCGTGCCCCACTCCGGCTCACCCACTGGGCGCGTGCGATGAATGCGCTTGTCCATCGGGTGGTCCGGATCGATCCACTGAGAATTTTGTTCGTAGCCGTTGAACACATACGGCTGGCCGATGAAGCCCTCGCGAATCAGGTCGAACATGTACATCACGGCCGGGGCGTACCGGAACGTGAGACCGACCTTGGTCTTGAGTCCCCTGGAGTCCGCCAACTTCTGGGCCTTCCATACGTCGCGGTAGTCATGGCAAACGGGCTTCTCCACCAAGCAGTGTTTGCCGGCATGGAGGGTCTCGAAGACCAGGTCTTGATGATCTCCCCGGGTGACCACATCGATCACGTCGATGTCATCGCGCGCCATCATGTCGCGGTAGTCCGTCATCACATCCGGAATATCGAACTCGGCAGCGCGCGCCTCAGCGAGATCCGGATGGAGATCACAGATGGCGACGAGTTCACAAAGTGGCGAACGATGAAACCCCGGTAGGTGTGCGGTCTTGCACCAGCGCCCAGCACCGATGACCCCGACTCGTAATGGTTGATTCATGGGAGGAAAGTGCGGGACCGAACCCGACTCGTCCACAGGTCGCCATTTCGCCTCCTACATGGCATTGTGTCCCTGTTCGGTACACAGTCCTCAGGAGATTAAGAATGAAACGCTCTCGGCACCTTCTGCGATCAGGGTTCGTCCTGGCCGCAGGGCTCCTTCTCGCCGGCATTCCCACGGCGGTCCATGCCCAACGCGGTGGCGGAGCGGGCGCGGCCGGCGCATTGCCCTCGATCGCAGACAAAACAGCAGGCATGAGCCGGATGGATGGCTTCCTGCCGCTCTACTGGGACGCGGACCTCGGACAGTTGTGGATGGAGATCCCAGAGATGGAGAAGGAAATGATCCATCTCATGGGCTTCGGCTCGGGTCTGGGATCAAACGATATCGGCATCGACCGCGGCTCCCTTCGCGGGTCCCGTATCATCGAATTTGAGCGGGTCGGTCGGAAGATTCTGATGGTCCAGCCCAACTACAGGTTCCGCGCGCAGAGTGACAATCCGGAAGAGGTAAAGGCTGTGCGCGACGCGTTTGCGCGCTCGGTGGTGTGGAGCTTCACACCGGCGGCTCAGACCGGACCGCGCGCGCTCGTCGATATCACGGACTTCCTCCTCGCCGACCAGGTTAACGCGGCAGGCAGCATGCAGCCGGGCACGTATCGATTGGATGCGACCCGCAGCACGATCTACATGGATATGACCAACTCGTTTCCTACGAATACCGAGATGGAAGCCGAGCTGACCTTCGTGTCTCAGGCCGGGGGCGGTCGGGGCGGTCGCGGTGGTGGAGCGTTTGAGGGCGTCAGCAGCGTGGCCGCGACGGGAGCGGCAGCGAGCATCCGCATACATCACTCCTTCTTGCAGTTGCCGGATGACGGTTTTGAGACCCGGATGTACGATCCCCGCTCAGGATACGGTGCGAATTCCTTCCAGGACTACGCGGTCTCGCTAGAAGAGGACATGACACAGAGGGCGATCCGGCGCCACCGTCTTGTGAAGCAGAACCCGAACGCTGCCATGAGCGATCCGGTGAAGCCGATCATCTATTACTTGGATCCGGGCACACCCGAGCCGGTTCGCTCTGCGCTCCTCGAAGGGGGTCGTTGGTGGAACCAGGCCTTCGAGGCCGCCGGATACCGGAACGCCTTTCAGGTGGTCATACGGCCCGATAGCATCAGCTCGCTCGACGCACGCTACAACGTGATCAACTGGGTACACCGGTCGACCAGGGGATGGAGCTCAGGTGGCTCGGTGACGGACCCTCGTACGGGTGAAATCCTCAAGGGGGTTGTGACACTCGGCTCGCTGCGCATCCGCCAGGACTACCTGATCGCAGAAGGGCTTCTGTCTCCGTACCAGACGGGCGACGAGACGCCACCGGAGTTGGCCGAGTGGGCGACGTCACGCATTCGCCAGCTTTCGGCTCATGAGATCGGCCACACGATCGGCTTGGGGCACAACTACTACAACTCCACGGCCGGGCGCATTTCGGTCATGGACTATCCGCATCCGCTGGTCACGCTGAACCGCGACGGGTCGCTCGATTACTCCCAGGCGTACGACGCGGACATCGGTGAGTGGGACAAGGTCGCCATTGAGTACGGCTATCAGGACTTCCCGGCTGGGACCGACGAGGAGGCTTCGCTCATGAAGATCCTCGACGACGCGTGGCAAGACGACGTGCGCTACATGACCAACCAGGACATCGGGACGACGCCTCAGGCCGACCAATGGGCGCTAGGCACCGACATGGCCGCCGAGCTTGATCGCATGATGGACGTTCGGCAGGCCGCGCTGTCGCGGTTTGGCGCAAACGCGATTCAGGCGGGACGGCAAATGTCGACCATCGAAGAGGCGCTCGTGCCACTCTACATGCACCACCGCTACCAAGTCGAGGCGACCGCGACGGTCCTTGGAGGCGTGGGTTACGTCTACGCCACCCGCGGTGACGGTCAGACGCCGGTTTGGGCGATCTCGGGCAACGAGCAACGCGCGGCATTGGCCGCACTGATGCGAACGCTTCAGCCGTCCGAACTCGCGCTACCGCGCAGTGTGTTGGCTCTAATTCCTCCACGGGCGCCGGGATACGGGCGCTCTCGCGAGACCTTCCCTCGCTACACCGGGGACGGCTTCGATGCGGTAACTCCGGCGGTCGTCGCAGCGGGGCTCACAGTGGACAACATGCTGACGCCGGACCGTGCGGCCAGACTGGAGGAACAAGCTGCGCTCGACCCCTCGCTACCCGGACTTGATGACGTGCTAGGCGCGCTCGTCGAGACAAGCTTCGGAGCTCCTACGTCGGACGCCTACGAGAGGCAGATCCAGCAGGCCGTGCAGGGCGTCGTGTTGGACCGTATCAAGTGGTTGGCCGCCAACGCGAGCATGCTGGCCGTCAGGGCGACCGCGAACGGCGTGTTGCAGCGTGTGCACAGCAACCTTGTGGCGATGACGGACGCGCCGCACGCGCAGACATTGGCCATGGAGATCCAGCGTTTCATGGACCGGCCACTTGAGTCGATGGCGGCTCCGGGCACGGTGACCGCTCCTCCGGGCGCCCCGATCGGGCAGCCAGCGATGGAGTGGATCGGGCAGTCCGCCATGGATCGGATGGGGAGTCCGGCCATGGATTGGCTCAGCCGGATGGAGCCGTGGTGCACCTGGGACAACGGCGGGAACTGGAATTAGATCGGCTCCACCAAGATGTAGGACGTGAAGAACCCCCGGCGCCGAAGGACGCGCCGGGGGTTCTTTGCTGCAGCCTCAGGAGGCCTACCGCCCCGCCAGACCTCTTCCCATTTGGACGGTCTCGAAGCCCGCGTCTCCCCATCCCATTACGAAGACGCTGAAGCCTTGCTCCATGCGCATCTGGATGTCGCTCGCGTTGGACGGGAAGCCGCACGGTACATCGAACTCCTTGCACGCAGACAGGACCGTTTGGATCGCATTCTCCCAGGCGGCCTCATCTAGGACGCGCTCGCCGGCTTCGTTCGTCGAAGAGAACAGCCCGCGCAGTGTGCCGGCTCCAGGCCATAGGACCCCGACTCCAGGCACGGCCGCAATCTCACGGACGTGCGCGAGGCCCTCATGGCTCTCAACGATGGTCCAATTGAGGAGTTCGCCGTCCGGGTTCAAAGGCCACAGGTCAGCCTTCTCGCGGTACTCGGAGTCACTCAGTCCCCAGTAGGCCGGCGCCGTCCCGACGCGATCCGGGCGTGTGCCCCCGTTCGACGCGTAGCGCATGGCCGCCAAAGCGTGCTCGACTTGCTCGGCGCTCTCGGTCGTCACGAGCATGATCGTGCTCACCCCAGCGTCCAGCTCTTTTGCGATGGCCTCCGCGGTGGCCGCTGGGTCGGTGCCGAACTCTTGCATCTTCACGACCAGTGGGTTCGTTCGGGTCGTCGCGCCCGCCTCGCGCATGGCGTCCACAAAGCTGGTGAAGGCAGGGAGGCCACGATCCACCCCACCCTCCATCGAGCCATCGAATACGTAGTCGCTCAAGCCATACCCGAGCGTTTCCGCGGCTAGGTCCGCCGGCGTCTTCTGGGGGCCTTCTGGGGCACCCCGCCCAGCGCGGGCGCTCGGCGCGTAGAGACCAAAGATCGGCAGGCCCTGCTCGTGCAGCGCGATCAGCGGGTTGATGCGGGTCACGCTCGCCGAGCTGGAGACGCTGGCCGAGCCACCAGCCTCGTCCGGGTTCGAGCTGTCCGCACCACCCGCGCAGCCCCCTGCCAAATAGACCGCGGCGGTGAACGTCACCATTTTGACCGAGAAGCTGAACCGCATTGCATCCTCCTGAGGAGCTAACTGCACCTAATAATTCGGAGCCGGCACGGTAGATCCGACAGGACCGCCCAGCAAGGAGGCGTTTTAACACTCACCTCCATTGCGGTGTCCAATTCCTACCACCCAACACCTTGGATTTCATGATCAAACGATCTTTAGTCGCCCTGATATTGGGCTTGATACCTATCGCGGCTTCTGCCCAAGAGGGCACGGTTCGCTACGACCACTCGGTTCAGTTCAACCTCCCGCAGAGGGGCGGGCCTGAAGGCGGACCTCCGAGGGGAGGCGGCAACGCCGGGAGGGCCGGGGGACGCCGCGGCGGCGGCGATGGCCGATTCGAAGGAAGGGCCGGAGGCTTTGCGGCGCAGATCCCCACGGGTACGGCCAACTCCGTCGTCCTCACGTTCAACGCGGTGGAGAGCGTGATGCGAACGGAGGCTCCCCCGGAAGAACGTGCAGCGCGGACGGAGGCTGACGCTCGCGTTGCGGGTCTCACATTCCGTCTCAGGCAGGCGTCTGCATCGCGCAGCACTCAGGAGACCATCGTAGCAGGTTATTCAAATGCGGCGGACGGCTCGTTCACGGAGACCCGTGACTTCATGGGCCGCACATTCCTTGTCAGCGGAACACTGCCAACGTATGAGTGGAGACTTGTGGCGGAGCAGAGTCAGTTCCTCGGCCACATGGTTCAGAAGGCGACCGCCATGCAGGACAGCACGCTGATCGAGGCCTGGTTCACCCCTGAGATTCCTGTCTCTGCTGGGCCGGGCACCTATCAAGGACTTCCGGGCTTGATCCTCGTGGTGTCGATCAACGGCGGCGAGGAACTCTACTCGGCCACCAGCCTGGATCTGACCGCCTTGGAGGCCGGCGTGATTGCGGTGCCCGACAAGGGCGACAAGCTCACCCCCGAGGCGTACGAAAAGCTTGTCGAAGAGAAGCTGGAAGAGATCAGAACGACTCGTGGCCGGAGAGGTCGGTGAAGACCGTGACCATCATGCGTAACCTGCGGAACATCGCGGTGACCGTTTCTGCTTTGTCTGCCCTTGTTGTGGCGACCCCCGCCCAGGCCCAGGCCCAGGAGCCGGGGCAATTCAACGTCGTCGGGGTCGTGACCGATTCCGCGGGCGCCGCCCTGAACGGTGCGATGGTCGTCGCCCTGGCCCTGCCCGATTCCGTTCTGTCCAAATTTGCCCTGTCCAACGGAAGTGGGGCGTTCAGCCTGAATCGACTTCGGGCGGGCGAGTACGTCCTCCAGGTCACATTCCTCGGGCACCAAACCGTCCGCACGGATTTCACAGTCACCGCTGGCTCCGTCGACGCTGGGATCATCAGGCTGGCGATCCTAGCGGTAGAGATGGAGCCGCTCGTGGTCAGCGTGGATCACGTCCCATTCGTGAACCGGCGCGATACGCTCGACTTCAACGCGCTCGCCTTCGAGGTTCGTCCCCAGGCCACCGTCGAGGACTTGCTCAAGAGGCTTCCGGGCATTGAAGTCGCCGACGACGGGTCGATCAAGGCACAGGGAGAAGACGTTCGAAACGTCTTAGTCGACGGAAAGGAGTTCTTCGGTCGCGACCCAACCATCGCGACGCGCAACCTGCCGGCGAACGCCGTGGAGCGCATCCAGGTCTACGACAAACAATCGGACATGGCGGAGTTCACCGGGATCCCGGACGGGAGCGAAGAGCGGACGATCAACGTTGAGCTCCGCGAGGACGCCCGCCGTGGCGTATTCGGTAGTCTCGTGGGTGGCCTTGGCGGGGGCTCAGACGCTGCGGCGGCCCTGGCAGCCCCGGGCGCAGATCGACTTCGCTACAACGAGACGCTGAGCATGAACCGGTTCTCGCCGAGCACCCAGCTCGCGCTGCTGGGTGGAGCAAACAATGTCAATCAGTCCGCCTTCTCGGCGGGAGCCGCCGCGGGCGGCCTCGAACGACTCCACGCAGGTGGTGGACGTGGAGGCGCCGGTGGTGGTGCTGGCGGACGTAGTGGCTTCAGTGAATCGATGTCCGTCGGGTTGAACGCGAGTCACGACTTCGCGGAGGACACCTGGATTCGAAGCAGCTACTTCGTGAGCGATGCGGACAACGTTCAAAACGGCACCGTCCAGCAGCAGCTCCTGCTCGGTTCCTCGGCGGCCTCCTTAATGGATCAGTTGAACGCCCAAAGCACGAACAATCTGTCGCACCGCATCAATTTGAATACCCAGACTGAGTTTTCGGATGGTAACGATCTACGTTTCCGCGGCGACCTGAACATAGGCTCGTCGTCGCTCACGAGCGTGAGTTCACAGCAGACGACCAGCGCGACGGGACAGACCCAGAACGCGGCGACCACCAACTACCTCGTAGATCAAAACGACTTTGCCGGGAACGCCAGACTGACCTGGCGCAAACGGCTCAATTCGAGCGGACGCAGCATTGTCGCAGAAGCGTGGGCTGACCTCAGCGAACCGGAAACATCCACGGATCTCGCGTCGACAACCGAGTTCCTCAACCGGAACAATCAGCTCACCGTCGAGGACATCCTTCAGGATCAATCAACTAAGGGTCGCACGCTCGGATACTCTCAACGGCTCGCCCTGACCCAACCGGTGGCAGGAGGCTTCGTTGTTGAGCTCTTCGGCCAACGGAGTGCCGAGGAAGAGGACCAGAACAAGACGGTCTACGACCTCGGGACCGGGACCCCGGTCCTGAACGATGTCCTGACCGCCGGGTTCGAGCGCACCTACAGCTACCTCAGCGGTGGGATGCGCCTCAATCGGAACAACGCGGACACCCGCTTCGTGCTCGGGCTTCAAGTGAGGTCGTCCAACCTGGACGGCACGATCCTGGATCGAGACGAAAAGATCTCAAACGGCTACACACATGTACTCCCTTCTGCGGACTATCGGATTCAGTTCAATCAGGGGAAGACGCTGACCGTGGCGTACAACACTTCGACGCGAGAGCCGTCGATGACCGAGCTGCAGCCGTTCGCGAACAACATCAATCCGCTAAACGTCTATCTGGGAAATCCGAACCTCATCCCGGAGTACACCCATCGCCTGAGGGCCGATTATCGGTTCTTCGACCAGTTCACATTCCTGAATTTCTTCACCTTCGGGTCGGTCAGCTACACGAATGACGAAATCGTCCAGTCACGCACCGTGGACGAGCAGGCCCGTCAGACCGTGACGCCCATCAACACCGATCACGGCTGGTCCGCGAACGGCGGAGTCACCGTGGGGTCCCCGATCCGACGAATTGGTGCCGCAGCCAACGTGAGCTACGACGCCAACTACTCAACCGGCACAGCCTTCGTCAACGGAGTCGAGAATGTCAGCCAGATTCTGCGTCACTCGGTCGACGCCAGCCTGGAGAACCGAGACAAAAGCATCTTCGACCTGAAGATCGGCGGCAGGTTCACATTCAACACCGTCGACTATTCGATGAGCGAAGAACTCACTCAGGAGTATGTCAACCGCACCTTGTACACCAACAGCACGCTGTACTACGGCGATGGCTGGACGCTGAACACATCGCTCAACTACCAGTTCTATGATCAGGAGCTCTTCGGCGAGGGCCAGAATGTCGCCATGCTGCAGGCCTCCATCTCGCGGCTCGTCATGGATGAGCGGGTGGAGGTTCAGCTGGTCGGCTTTGACTTGTTGAACCAGAACCAGGGCGTGAGCCTGACGAACACGACCGCCTACGTCCAAGAAGAGCGCATCCAGTCGCTCGGGCGCTATCTCATGATGCGCGTCACGTACAAGCTGGGTTCGTTGGGACGTGCCGGTGCGGGGGGGCCGGGCGGAGGCCATCGCATCGGGCGGTAACGAGACGAATATCGCCATCCTGGGGCCCGGGGGCCTCGTGCATATTCCTTGACGAGATTCTTGGTAGATCGCGATACTTGTACGATTACTCGTACAAGTAGAGATCGATGTCGCGCAAATTGAGCATCTCCGAGGCGCGGGCCAAGCTCCCTGAGCTGGCCCGCCGCCTCGTGAAATCCCCGGGACGGGTGGAGATCATCACCCACAGGGACCTCGAGGAGGACATCGCAATGACCACCAGCGGCTATATCAGATATTTGGAAGAGTCGGTGAGAGAGCTGAGAGGTCGGGCGGGTGAGTTCAAACTCGCGGGCAGTATGACCACCACGCTCAGCGACGACGAGATCGAGCGGTCGTTGGCAGATGTGAGGCTCGACGCGAGCGATCTAGCAGAGGAGAAGCTGCGGAATTTGGCCCCGTGACCCCGCTCGCGGTGATCGATACCCATGCTCTGATCTGGTACGCCATGGGCCGGGCTCAGAAGCTGGGCCGGCGGGCGCGGAAGCTTCTGACTCAGGCGGACGAGGGGCGTGCTTCGATCTACATCCCCGCGATTGTGCTGATCGAAGTCTTAGAGGCCGCGCACCGTGGCGTTGTGCTTCTGGCAGATGGCCCAGACGCCTGGGTGAGGGGCCTGACCGCGTCAGGCGGCTTTCTAGTGGCTCCACTCACGACGGACATCGCCCTTAGGTCCGCGACACTCTACTCGATCCCTGAGCGAGGCGACCGTCTGATCGCCGCGACCGCGGTTGAACTGGACCTCCCCCTCATCACCCGAGACCCCGAGATCGCGGCGGCGGCTGCGGTGCGCCACGTGTGGTAGGACGGGTTCTACCGGCGCACTGACCGCGGATCCAGAGCGTCCTGGAGCCCGTCTCCAATGAAGTTCACCGCCAACACCACCAGCAGGATCGCCACCCCGGGGAAGATGGATAGCCAAGGCTGACTGCTCATTGTCGCCTGCGCGTCCATCAGCATGTTGCCCCAGGTCGGCGTGGGCGGCTGCACACCGAGACCGAGGAAGCTCAGCGACGATTCCATAATGATCGCGTTGCCGACGGCGAGCGTGATGCCGACGACGATGGGGCCGAGCGCGTTCGGCAGAATGTGGCGCAGGATGATGCGCGTGTTCGTCGCGCCCAGGCTGCGCGCGGCCTCGACGTATTCCATTTCACGGATACTGAGCACCTCGCCGCGAACCACCCGTGCGGTGGTCATCCACGAAAGTGCGCCGATCGCGAGGGCCATCGAACCGGCCGCCGCCTGCGTGTATGAGGCGAGAACGATGAGCAGCGGCAGTGTCGGGATCGCGTACACAACATCCGTGAAGCGCATCAGCAAGCTGTCCACTCGCTTGCCGTAGTAACCGGCTAACGACCCGACCAGCGATCCGAAACCAGTGCCGATGATCGCGGCCAACACGCCGATCAAGATCGACACACGCCCTCCAAAGAGGAGACGAGTGAGCAAGTCGCGGCCCAGATCGTCCGTGCCCATCCAGTGCTGACCCGACGGGCCCTGACGGATATTCGCCAGATCGATGGCATCGAACTCGTACGGAGCCAGCCACGGCGCCGCAAAACAGGCGGCCGCCAATAACGCCACGATCGCGATCGACCATACCGCGAGGCGGTGTTTCTTGAGGCGCGGCCACACGATGCCCTGCCCCGCGTTACTCATAACGGATGCGCGGATCGAGGGCTGCATACAGCACGTCGGCGACCAGATTGAAGATCACAACCATGACCGACCCGAGGAGCAGAATACCCATGAGGAGCGGGTAGTCGCGCGCGAACATCGCCTGCACGAACATGCGTCCGATGCCCGGCCAGGCGAACACGGTCTCGGTGATCACGGCTCCCGAAAAGAGGCCCGCGAGGTTGAGTGCCATAACCGACACCACAGGCACCATCGCATTCCTGAGCGCGTGGACGCCAACTACCCTGCGCTCGGATAGCCCCTTGGCTCGCGCGGTCCGGATGTAGTCCGCAGTAAGAACACCCAACAGGCTCGACCGCAGGTACCGCGACCATCCCGCGACATACCGGAAGGACAGCACCAGCGACGGTAGCACCAAGTGGGCCAAGTGGTCCCCCAACCCCGTCGCGCCGACGGTCTCGGTGCCGGCGACCGGGAGCCACCCGAGCCAAACACCGAACACGAGTTGGAGGAGGAGCGCGAACCAGAACACGGGCATCGCGATTCCCACGAAAGACAGGCCCGTGCCCAGGTGATCGAACCACGTGTACTGCTTCATCGCGCTCAAGATTCCGAGTCCGAACGCCAGGATCGTCGCGAGAAGGAACGAAGCGCCCATGAGTTCCAGCGTGGCCGGCAGGCGCTCGATGATCATCTCCGTGACCGGCCGCGTCGTAGAGAAGCTCATGCCGAGGTCGCCGACGAGCGCGCCGCCCACCCACTTCAGATACTGAACCGGCACCGGCTGGTCCACGCCCAGTCGGGCCCGGTACGCCTCAATTACCGCAGGGTCAATGAACCGATCCGACTCTAACAGGGCCGCCTCCGGACCACCTGGGGCCGCCTGAATCACGGCGAACAGCACCACGGTGATCCCGAATATCAGCGGGATCATCTGTAGCACGCGCCGGGTCAGATAGCGGGTCACGCGAGAGACACCGGGTGGCTCACCGCGGGGGTAGGTGGCTGGTCATAGCGCAGACACTAGATTGCCAGACGCTCACTGGCCACCCGCTAAAAAGTTTACCATGAATCATTTCTCCATTCTCGACGGGCACAACGACACCCTCACGCAGATCCACAACGCCCGAGGGGAGTCTGTTCGTTCGTTCTTGGTTCGGAGTGACTGGGGCCACATCGACCTCCCTAGAGCAATAGAAGGAGGCTTGGCCGGAGGCTTCTACGCGATCTTCACGGCGTCGCCCAACTACAGCGGCGACAGGCAACCGCTCATCGGCGATGACGGCGCGGTCGTGCCCGGTGGCTACGCCCACCCCCTCCCAACCAAACTGCCCCGCCGGTCAGCGACCACCTATGTACTCGAGATCATCTCGGACCTCTACCGCATGGTCGAGGCGTCCGAAGGTCAGGTCGAGGTCGTACGGAACGCCGCCGACCTCGCGCGATGCGTCGGCACAGGTAAGCACGCCGTCATCCTACACATCGAGGGTGCTGAAGCCATCGACTCCGACCTCAAGACGCTCGACGTGCTTTACCATGCGGGCCTGCGTTCTATCGGTCCGGTGTGGAGCCGACCGACCATCTTTGGACACGGCGTCCCGTTCGACTATCCGCGCTCCCCTGACACCGGGCCTGGACTCACTAACGCCGGGAAACGGCTGGTGACGCGGTGCAACGAGCTGGGGATCATGCTTGATCTCTCGCACCTGAACGAGAAGGGCTTTTGGGACGTCGCCCGACTCTCAGACGCGCCGTTGGTAGCGACCCATTCCGCCGCCCACGCCCTGTGCCCCGTGCCCAGGAACCTCACCGACGCCCAGATCGATGCGGTCGCCGCGAGTGGGGGAATCATCGGGGTGAATTTCCACGTGGGCTTTCTGAGAGAGGATGGTAACGGAAGCGGGAAGTCGTTCACGCCGCTGACCGAGATCGTCCGCCATGCGCGCTACATCGCAGACAGAATCGGGGTGGAACACGTCGCGTTGGGCTCAGACTTCGACGGCGCTACGATGCCCACAGATCTCGGGGACGTCACCGGACTCCCTCGGCTCATGGACGCACTGAGCGCGAGCGGCTTCAGTGAAGTTGACCTAACCCGCATCGCGTATACGAATTGGGTGCGGGTGTTGGAGAAGACGTGGCACGGATGAGTTGATTCAGACGTGGGAGGTTTTGCTGATGTCCGACGGTAGCCGCCGATTTACAGACCGAGAAGTGGCGCTGGTCTTGAAGAAGGCCTCAGAGATCGAGGAGAGCACGGGATCCGGTATCTCTGGAGGCGCTCGGTTCGATCGGCTGGACGAGCAGCGATCGCTTCAGCAGCACTCAGGTGGCGATCACACCGCAGAACGGTAAGACCTCGATCCAGGTCACGGAGAAGGTGCTTCCACGGTGGAAGCGTGTCTTCCACCTCCTGCCGATGGCATGGGGCACAGTCCTCGCCGCCGGGGTAAGCGCGAGCGCTTCCGGGGCTGAGTCGGCGTAAGCGGCTTACTGGCTCCGTCGAGCCCCCCCTACTTCAGGCTCCACTGCCACAGGTTCCAGAAGCTCCCGAAGTTCGTGCCGCTGCCGCGGTATCCAACGATGCGCGTGCTGACCAACTCCGGCACGACGTTGTAGTAGATCGGCAGCATGCGCTCGTCGTCGGCCAATGCCTGTTGGGCGAGGTCGAGCAACGGCTTGCGTGCTTCGAAGTTCAGGGCGCGATCCGACGCCGCCATGACCTCGTCCAACTCAGGATCGCAGAAGCCCGTCATGTTATTCGGGCCGCCACATTGGAAGAGACCTGTGAAGCTCGGGTCGGCCGGCAGGAACCAGGCGGAGACGATCGCCTCCCAGTTGAGGCTTCTCCACTTCTGGGTCCACGAAGCACTCTCCAGTGTCTCGAAGGCGACCTCGACCCCGACCGACTTGAGTTGGGCCTGTATGACCTGGGCCGCCGCAATGCGATCTGTGGTTCCGGCCCGATTCAGGAGCGTGAAGGTGAAGCGCTGACCGTTCTTGGTCCGAATCCCGTCAGGGCCGACCAGCCAACCGGCCGCTGTAAGCAGCCGCGCCGACTCGGTCGGATCGTATCTGGCGGCAGACACATTCGGATTGTGGTAGGGGCCCGACGGGTTGATCGGCGTATTGGCCAACTCGACGGTCCCCTGCATCAACTGGGTCGCGATGGCTTCCCGGTCTATCGCCTGAAACAACGCACGCCGAACGTCGCGATCGCTGAACAGTAGCCGAGACCGTTCGGTGTTCAGGCTGAAGTCGAGGTGCAAAAATGTGTTCGAACTGATGAGCTGAAGCTGGTAGCCCTCTAGGTCGCCGACCTCCCGGACCTGAGTCGGCTCCAGGCGTGCGTAGTGATACTGCCCAGCCCGCATCGCATTCATGCGCGTGTTGGCATCGGGGATGAACGCCCACACGATCTCGTCGATGACCGGATACTCAGCCCCCCGCCAGTAGTCCTCATTCCTGACGACGCGAAGGTACTCACCGGACTTCCACTCCGCGAAGCGGAACGGTCCGGTGCCTACCAGTTCCGCACCTCGGTTGTACGGTGTGTAGTTCACGATCTCTTCCGTGGTCATACCACCGAGCACGTGCTCCGGCAGGATCGCCTCGAAGAGACCCGCGTAATAGGCGTACTCACCCGACCAAGTGAAGACCACGGTGTGCTCATCCGGGGTCTCGCAACCGCTGATCCGTAGATACCAGTCCCGGTTATACGTCTGCGAGTTCTCGCTCGTAACGAACTTCCAGGTGAAGCAAACGTCAGCACTGGTGAACGGCTCCCCGTCATGCCAGCGGACGTTCTCCTGAAGTGGCCACGTCATCCGAACCGTCCCGTCCGGCATCCGCTCTAGGAGGCCATTGGCGTCGGTCGGGATCTCCTTCGCCAGGACCGGGACGTAGCTGTTGTGCTCATCCGTGGTGATGAGGCCTTCCACCATGCTGAAGTGGATGTCCACGAGCATCTGGCTCGTGAAGGCGTTCAGCACGTCCACTTCGCGCTCGTACGCGACGCGCAGAATTTGGCGTCCGTCGATGGGCGCTAGAGGATCTCGGCGCTCTCCAGCGCACGCGACCCCCACCACGGTGGTCAAGATCGCGATGAGGGTACGCGTGGCTGGATTACTCATGCGACTAATTGCCGCCTGGGATCAAGTTGTACCCAGCCGGGGCGCCGCCCTGGGCCCGGACGTAGGGCACCGTGGCACCGAGCGTCCAGACTCCGTGTTCGTACGCGGCCTGCGCCAGCTCCCACTGTTCGACCGTTGCTTGACCAAACAGGCTCTTCTCCGCGCGAACATCAGCGGCAGTCCAGCTGGAAATCATCTCACGTACCTGATCGAAGCCACGGTTCGCGTATGCGGTCAACTCGGCCTTCGAATTCAGGTACACCTCCGGGTCGCCAAGGCCGGATGCTGGTCGGTCGAGACCCGATCCGACAATGCTCACGTTCCCGCCCACCACGTGCTCGATCTGCTGCGCGAAGTCGCGGACGCTCTCCGTCGGCGCGGTGCGGAGGCCTGCCTCGGGCATCGCTTCGATCATCATCATTACGTTACCGCGCATGCGATCGAAATCGTCGAGCAGGGCGGCCTTCATGTCCTGGGCGGCCGCGGGACTCGTCAGGACTGCGGCTAAGGCGAGTGAGGAGGCTAGGTGGGTCAGCGTGCGGTGCATTTTCGGGATTCCTTTCTAATCAAGTGGGGCCTTCTGTTGGGCCCTCCTGGGATGGAGTGGGCGATTCGATACCCGCCTGTCACTCCTGGGATTCACTCAATCCAACCACCCGAACCGAACATCCCCACGGTTTCGTTTGAGTGCATGCGCCCATAAAGGAAGCGCACAAAGTCGTCGCGACGCCCCTCGGGGACCGCGGCCCAGGCAGGAGCCACGAAGTGCTCACCCCACCAATACGACCAAATCAGGACGGCACGTGACGGCGCAGCAATGAACTGCATGCGATTGTCGACCCACCCGTCTCCTCCGACGAGCGCCTGGGCACGTAACCAGTCGGTGACCTCACCTCGGGGGCGCCCCAAGCCGTGCAACCGCCACGCGGCACCGGTCCCGATCGCGGCCCGATGACGGTTGACCAGAGACTGCACTCTGTCGTCATCTCCGTCGTCCCATCCGATCGCGGCGAGCCCCGCATCCGCGATGCCTTCGAACACGCACGAGCTGGCCGTATTCACTACGGACAGGAGGTTGTCAGCCGGAGCTACACCAGCTCGAAACATCGTCTCGCGCAGCTTGAACTGGACGTAGTGACCCGGATATCCCTCGTGGACCGCCAAGTGTTTGAGGCTCGGTCGGGTGAGCGTCGGCTCAACGTTGAGATCGATCGTGCGTCGCAGGTAATCACAGCGAGCATTGAAAGGCACGTCTGTCACTGCCGACACCCGCATGCCATCGCTCTTATCGGCAGGAATCTCCACGACGTGTTCCATGGTTCGATCCCACGCCTCAGAAAGCAGCGCGTCGAGGACACCGGGTACCGCATCCGCCGTAACCCGATTGCGATCCTCCCAGGCTGCGCACTGCGCGGCGAGGTCTCCGCTGTAGCCCATCGCCGAGAGCCGGTCGGAGAGTGCACCTCGGAGGGCATCGACCTCGGCCTCTGAGGCCGGCGCAGCAGGTACGTGGAGGAAGTCGACGAGTTGGCGCTCGAATGGGACACCGGCCTCGCGCCACGCCGCGAAGGTCAGTGACGAGTGGCAAAGCTGGTCGTAGTACCGGCGCCTATCCGCTTCTGGTAGAGCCGCGGCTAAGACGCGCAGATCCTCGAAGTCTCCCCTGGCCTCCGCATATCCGGCGTATGGCGCCGGTCGAAGCTCGTCACCGAGGGACATATTAAGGACCGCCAGGCCGGTACCGTCACCACTCTCGGCTCGATACAAGACGTCCAGACCCAGGATCGCCTCTGCTGCTCGCTGCCCGTACTCGATCGTCGCATCGCTCAGCCTCATCCCCTCAGCTCCGTTACTTGTCACGATCCTCCGCCTCTGCATGCGTCATGGACTCCGCAATTAACGCGACCGGCACGGATCCGTAGGAAAGAAAGCGGTCGTGGAAGTCGCGCAGCTCGAAGCCGGGTCGGCGCGCCAACTCCCGCCTGAGTGAATGAATGCCATTCGTGCCCATCAGGTACATCAGAGCCATAGCCGGGAACATGCTGTTCTTCGTCACCTCACCTGTCGCTGCCGCTTCTGACATTCCGGCATGCGCTCGATAGTAGTTGACCGCACCCTCAAAGGTCATTCGCCCTTGATGGAGTCGCACGTCGACCACCGCACGCGCGCACATTCGCACCCGTGACTGGCGCTCCGCGTACTCCTGCAACGGAGTGAGCGCCCCGAACTCGGCCATGAGGTCCGTAGCGTAGCAGGCCCATCCTTCCGCCATCGTGCCAGCGCACTGCATCGCGGTCCGTGACGCGCAATCCACCGCAGCCATCTGGCCTACGCGCGACTCTGCCTGGAAGGCATGCCAATTCTGTACGTGGTGACCGATGCCGCCGTGATGGATCACGTGGTTAAGGAGGATCGCGCTGTCATTGTTCGCACGCAGCAGATCGGACTGCAGATCGGCAGGCATTTCCGCTTCGATCGGGGTCACCATGTACTTGTGAACCGGCGGACGCCCATACGCCGCCGGAGACCGATAGAAAAGGAAATACAAATAGGGCGCCGCGGCTCGCGACCACGCGGGCCTGGGGGCGTACTCGATGGGGAAGTCGGGCCACGTGAGGAGATGTTCCCTTTCAGCGAGCGAGCGAACTCTCTTCCACTCAGACGCGTAACGCGGAAGGTACCCGGCCGTCTTCGGATGTAAGTCAGCCAGCCCCGCGACGGCGGCTTCCGGCGAGGTCACGCCGAAGTCGACGGCGTGTTGCATCACATATGCGCGCGCAGCCGCCATTTCAACCTCGGCGTAGTGCACGATCTCGCTCGCATCCTCGGGCAGAAAATGAGCCTGTCGTATGTGAAGGTCGAGCGCTTCCTGTCCGGCGGAATAGCCGTCCGATTCATTCGAGCGGATCTCGATTCGGAGATACTCTGAAAAGTCCGCGAACGCCTGAGCCGCCACCGCGCCCGCGGATGACAGCGCCTCGATCTGAGCGCTAGACACTCCAGACGCACCCAATGCCGCGATTCCGTCGCTCAAGAATGTCAGTCCACCCTCGCATTCGCGGAGCGCCCGCTGGACCCACTCCGTCGGCGCCTCGCGTACGTTCGCCCTGCCCTGCGCGAGCAGTGCTGGGGTCGCGTGGAGCCGCTCAATGGCAGCCTCCACTCTATGCCCGGTGGGCGCGAAGTCGCTCAAAAAAAGCGACATCACACCAAAAACAGCCTCGCCCGTATACAACGATGGATTCCCCAGCGGGCCCTGCCCGGACCCGAATTCCCACAACTGGGTCTTCAAGAAGCCCTTCGCGAGCCGCACGTCGAGACGCTGACTCGGAGAACCGACACCATCGGGAGCACTCCGGAGGAGCCCCTCCATTTCCGCGACCGTATCCCCCATGCCTCGGTCGGAGTAGTCGGGCAAAGCGGCATCGTACTCGTGCCGCCCGATGAACGTCGCGTTCACGGGTCTGCGAAAATGGTATGCCGTAAAGAAGCGGTCCAACCACTCGGCGGCGGCAAGTAAGTCAGCTGTCATGGGCGACAAGATGGTCGACATCGCTGTGTGCGCCAGTCGGCCGGCGACTTCGCCCGGCAGGTCTCGCCGCGGGGGGCCGATGGCGTCCGACTCCGACGCCACCCGTCGACTGAGTCGACGTGACTCCTGTATTCCCCGGGCTTCGGAACGTCCAGGCGGAAGAGACCATCCGCCTCGGAGACTACCTCGCCGGAGGCCTCGCGCAGCGTGACCTCCACAGAATCGACCGACGCCCCCACTTCGTTCAATCCGGTGTCGGATACGGTCTGGACACCCGCGTATGCTGCCGGCCCAGCAAAAGGCTGGACGTCAGGCCGGCAACCAAGTCCAACTGGACGACAGTGCGAAGCATGAAGAAAAGAGACCCAGCCGGCCAGACGGACAGCGAGCGGCTCACCTTCGGTACCTGCGAGGGCGGCTGGAGTTGTCGCGCGACCAGACCTAGCTTGCGAGCCGACCCGTACTCGGAGCCCCACGCATGTCGCCTATAATCCGGATTCTGCCCAGCCTGCGCCGCGCCGCACTCGTCTGCGCCCTCCCGTTCATTTTGATCCCGTCCGCCGCGGCAACCCAGGAACGCTATGACGTCGTCCTGCAGGGTGGCCGGGTCATGGATCCCGAGACCGGTCTAGACGCGATTCGAAACGTGGGGATCCGCGGGCAGACGGTGGTCGCCATTTCTGCAGCTGCGCTTAGCGGCGACGTCGTCGTCGATGTGTCGGGCATGGTTGTAGCCCCCGGATTCATCGACCTGCACGCGCACGGGCAGACCAACCGAGCCAACGAATTTCAGGCGATGGACGGCGTGACCACGGCGCTCGAACTCGAGGGCGGCATGCCGGACGTGGCTTCCTATCTAAAGGGCCGACGCGGCAACTCAGTCCTGAACTTCGGGGCCACAATGTCCCACGGGGCGGCACGCATGTGGGTCATGCCCAATTATGCGCCGGAGGTCGCCCAGGTGAAGGCGCTCCTCAAGGAGCTGACCACGCGTGAGCCAACCTTAGAAGAGATGCTCACGATGGGTACCGCCCTGGATGCGAGCCGCTACGATGCACTGGAGAAGGATCAGTACCCCGCCCTTCGTGCCCGCCTCCGAGAGGGGTTGGCCGAGGGCGCGATCGGCATCGGAATGCCACACCAGTATTACCCGGGCGCGAATCGCGATGAGATCTACCGGGTCTTCGAGATGGCCGGAAACGAGCAGATCCCGATTTACACACATGTCCGTTCAATGGGGATCGACGCCATGCAGGAGGTCATCGCCAACGCGGTGGCCACGGGTGCGCCACTGCACATCGTGCACGTCAACAGCATGAGCCTGTGGGACATCCAGACCAACTTGGACCTGATCACCGGTGCGCAAGCCGCCGGGGTGGACGTGACAACGGAAGCATACCCTTACACCGCCGCGTCCACGACCATCGGGTCCACGATCTTCGACGAAGGATGGCAGGAGCGTCTGCAGATTTCGTATGGCGATCTGCAGTGGCAGGAGACCGGCGAGCGCCTCACCGAAGCCACCTTCAATGAATTTCGCGCGCGCGACGGCGTCATCATCATTCACCTGATGAAGCCCGAGTGGATTTCGAGCGCGATGTCTGCGCCGAATGTCATGGTCGCATCGGACGGCATGCCCTACGCGCCTGGGGCACACCCGCGCAGCGCGGGGACCTTCGCACGTTTCTTGGGCAAATACGTGCGGGACGAAGGTGTCCTCACGCTGATGGAGGGACTCCGCAAGATCACCCTCATGCCCGCTCAACGGCTCGAAACGATCTCCCCGCAGATGCACCGTAAAGGGCGCCTACAGATCGGCAGTGACGCGGACGTCACGGTATTCGACCCCGCGCGCATCATCGACACCGCCACCTTCGACGGCGACCTGACCTATTCAGAAGGCGTCAAGTTCGTGCTCGTGAACGGCCAGTTCGTCGTGCGAGACGGTGAGGTCGTGACGGGCGCCCGCCCCGGGCAGGCGGTGGTGGGCCGGCTGGTGGTGTTCTAACCGACGCTAAAACCCGTCGCCCCCCGTCGTGGATCAGGACTCTGAACGCAGCGCGATCGCGGGATCCACACCGGAGGCACGCAGAGCGGGGATCCAACTTGCCACGAGCGCCACAACGGCCAGGAGCGCCAAGCCCATCGTGTAGGTCCCCCAACCGGACGGCTCCAACCCGACAACCAGTCCTGCGAGCGCCCTCGACGTCCCAACCGCCAGCACGAGGCCGGCCGCCAGGCCCACAGCGGCCAGCCGCATCGATCCGGCTACAATCTGGCTCCTCACGTCACCAGGGCGGGCACCGATGGCGAGGCGCATTCCGATCTCGCGTGTGCGCGCGGTGACGCCGTAGGAGACCACCCCGTAGAGCCCGACGGCCGATAGGAGAAGCGAGACCCCCGCGGCTATAGCGAGGAGCAGCGAAACGAACGAGACCTCCGAGAGGGCAGCTGCCACGAGGTCATCCACGGGCTGCAAATTGGCGATCGGCACCTGAGGATCCAGTTCGTTCACGGCCGCCCGGATCGCGGGTGCCAACGTGTTCGCGGCGACATCACTCTTCACGACGAGTGAAGTGACGCCCGGCCACGACCCCCAATCGCCCTCGACGTTGGGATCCTCTACCACCGGATAGCAGATCGCGACCGCGGCCTGACTGAGCGGCGCACGCCCGTCATCAGACGCCTTGGGTACGTCACCTACAACGCCTACGACGTGATAGTACGGCTCGACGGTCCGGCCCCCCGGGTTCACGCCCTTCCCAAGCGCATTCTCGCCGGGCCAGAACCGCTCGGCGAACGCACGGCTCACCACTACCGACGCCCGACCAGGGTCGTCGTTGTCGCCGTCATCCAGGTATCGTCCCTCTACTAGAGGGATGCCCAATGCCTCGAAATACCCGGGGCTCACGACCTCCTGCCCCGCGCACGTGGTCATACCGGCCGCCTCGATACGAGCGAACACCGAAGCGTCCGAAAAGCCTTGAACCGTGCATCCGTATCCACCGGCGACGGGCAATTCCTCACCAACCCCGGCATACGAGACTCCGGGAACACTGCGGACCCGCTCGAGAAGCGATCGTTGGAAATTCCAGATCGCGATATCGTCAGGATATCGTTCCGGGCTCATAAAGACGTCCATGGAAACGACGAGATCGTCGTCGTGGACTCCGACTCAGAGGACAAGAGTTACTACGCCAAGGTTCGCCGGATCCCCAATACCCATCTCCTAGATGTGGCCAACCGACACTACGTCATCGGTGCTCTGTGGCGCGCGCTGGAAACCTTCCAAGACAGCTTCGTCTATCTGCTACACGACTCGATGATTCTCAAGAACAACGTGTCCTTCTTGGAAGACCACGATGTCACGAGTATCCGGTTCTTCCGCAGCTGGTTTGGCGTCGGCTGACAGCAGGACCCGGGTTCACCGACCCCCATGCTCCACTATGAATATGACAACGACCAGCAATTTTCGTGGCCTGCGGAATCTGGGCGCCCTCCTCCAGTCCCTCGGCCATGATCGTTCCCGGCACAGCCTTCTGGGGGAACACCACGACAATCCGATGGAAAACGATTTTCTGAAAAAAATCCTGGCCGGTCGCCAGTGATGCAGCCGGCTCTGCGACGACAAGGACTCCGACTGGTGACGTACGGATCACGCGTAACGCGATGGGGAGGCGCCGCCCCGGGGGGGCATTCCCAGGCTGGCGCTGGCCCCTGGCCACGCATCGCCGCAGCGTTATGACCGAACCAGGCGTGCCTAGGCTGCGACGCGGGGTCCCGTGCCCAGGCGAGAACACCACCTTCCCAGGCCTATTCTTACTAGGTCCAAATTCCGATAGCGCAAACCTCTCTGGCCCCGTATTCTTCCTTCAATCACAACACGGACCTGCCACCGGTCAGCACTTTGGCTGCCTAGGTGTCCTTTAGTGGTTGTGACCAGTTGAAACACCGACAGCTCTTGTAAAGCGACCCGAGGCCTGAATGAACAACTACGCGTCCGCGATGCTTATCGCGGGGCTCGTTCTCGTGAGTATTGCCCCCGAGACCAGCGAAGAACTTGCGGTCTCGTACGATCCCCACGTGACTGGGGCAGCCACGATCAATGGCACTCTCGATGAAACCCTGAACGAGGTCATCGAGGAATATTGCGTACGCTGCCACAGCGACCGACGCCTGCGCGGCAATATGTCTCTGGAACACTTCGACGCCGGGGATCCGCTGACCAGCCCGGACCTCGCCGAGAAGATCATCCACAAGCTGCGCGCTGGCATGATGCCGCCCTCAGGCAGCGCTCGGCCTCCGGCAGACACCTTGGCGCTTTTGGCCAAGACGCTCGAGACGACTCTAGATGAAGCCGGCCGGCGGAATCCGAATCCAGGGTATCGGACGTTCCAGCGCCTCAATCGGGCAGAATACCAGGCTGCTGTCCGCGACCTCTTTGGTCTCGATGTTGACGCCTCCGCGTTCCTCCCCACTGAGACAATGAGCGGGAACTTCGACAACATCGCAGACGTGCAGCTACTCTCCGCAACGCTCATGGAGGGATACATGCGGGCCGCGGCATTCGTGGCCCGTGCTGCAGTGGGCGACCCAGGGGCGACGCCTGCCTCTGCCGTCTACAAAGTGTCGAAGACGATGTCCCAGATGGTACACGTGGAAGGCGCACCATTCGGAACGCGCGGCGGCACTTCGGTCATCCACAACTTCCCGGCCGACGGCGAATACGTGATTGAGTTGGACCTCCACCCGGAGCCAACCGGCAACCTCTACGGCCTCACCTCGGCGGGCGAACAACTCGAGGTGTCGATCAACGGAGAGCGGGCCGCCATTATCGACATCGACCGGTGGATGTCCGAGTCAGATCCGACGGGCCTCCGTCTCGAAACACCGTCAATCCATGTGACGGCTGGCCCTCATCGTGTTTCGGCGGCCTTTATTCAGAAATTCGAAGGTCCCGTCGTCGACCTGATCACCCCGGTCGACTACACGCTCGCTGACTCCCAGATCGGAACGGCCTACGGCGTCACGACGGCACCACACCTGCGTGACATGACCATCTCGGGGCCCTTTAGCGTCTCGGGAATCTCGGATACACCCGCTCGCCGAGCGATCTTCACCTGCCGCCCGACCTCATTGGCTGAGGAGCGGTCCTGCGCCGAGGAGGTCGTCGGGCAGTTGGGCGCGAAGGCATACCGCCGCCCGCTCAGGGGCAACGACCTCTCCGACCTAATGGGATTCTTCGACGAGGGGCGTCAGGAGGGTGGCTTTGAACTCGGCATCCGCAATGCCCTTCAGGCGACGCTCTCTAGCCCTCACTTCGTCTTCCGCCTTGAAGAGGCCCCCCAAAACGCGGAGCCGGGCGATGTGTATGACATCTCAGATAACGACCTCGCTTCGAGGCTGTCCTTCTTTTTGTGGGCCACACCGCCGGACTCTGAGCTCATCGAGCTCGCCACCCGCGGTAAGCTCTCTGACTCTTCCGTCCTAGAAGAACAAACCCGCCGCATGTTGGCGGACCCGCGAGCCGAAGCGCTCGCCACGCGCTTTGCGTCACAATGGCTCCGACTGCAGGACCTGGAGAAGATCCATCCGGACGCGCAGCTGTACCCGTACTACGACAACACGTTGTCCGACGCGATGGAACGGGAGACCGAGCTTCTTTTTTACAACGTCGTGCAGGAAGACCGCAACGTCTTCGAGCTCCTCACCGCGGATTACACCTTCGTGAACGAACGGCTCGCGCGGCACTACGGACTTCCCGACGTCACGGGAACGAACTTCCGCCGCGTCCCGGTCGCCGACATGAATCGCCGCGGCCTTTTGGGGCACGGCAGCATTCTCATGATGACCTCTCACGCGAACCGGACGTCTCCGGTCTTGCGCGGGAAATGGGTGATGGAGGTGCTGCTCGGTAGCCCACCACCCCCACCGCCGCCGGACATACCAGGTTTCGAGGAAACCGAGGCGGCATCCGATGGCGTGGAGTTGACGACACGCCAACGCATGGAGCAGCACAGGGCTAATCCCTCGTGCACTTCATGCCATAGGGTGATTGACCCCATCGGCCTCGCGCTCGACAACTTCGATGTGACCGGCGCATGGCGGATCAAGGAAAACGGTGTGGCGGTGGACGCGACGGGTGAGCTCTACGACGGCACGCCCATCAAAAATCCGACCGACCTGCGTGAGGCGATTCTCGGCCGACCGGAAGTGTTCGTCAGGACCTTCACACGCAACATGATGGCCTACGCCCTCGGTCGACGGGTGGAGTACTTCGACATGCCGACGGTGAGATTGATCGAACGTCAGGCCGCAGCGAACGGCAACAAGATGTCGTCGTTCATTTTGGGCGTGGTGCAGAGCTCTGCATTCCGCATGAGCAAGGTAGAAGCGGTAACCGAAGCAGCTAGTCACTAAGACCCTATCAGCAGCACGCAAGAACATAAGAGCCTGGAGACTCTGGAGATGACCTTCCTGACCAACAAGCACATCGAGCGTCGCACCTTCCTGCGTGGCATGGGGGCGACAGTCGCCCTCCCCTTCCTCGACGCGATGGTGCCCCCACGGGGCCTTCTGGCCAATGCTGCTACCGACCGAACCCGTTTCGTCGGCATCGAGATGGTGCACGGCGCGGCAGGTAGTAACGAGTGGGGCGCTTCGCAGAATCTCTGGAACCCTGCTGATGTGGGTCGGAACTTCGACCTCAGCGGTGGTAGCCTGGCTCCCATGGAGCAGTTCCGCGACTACCTGACGATCGTCTCGAATACGGACGTGGAGGGCGCTGAGGCCAGGACCGCTAAAGAGATCGGGGGTGACCATTTTCGGTCCAGCGCGGTATTCCTGACTCAGCAACATCCGTTTCAGACGGAGGGGTCAGATGTACGCGCTGGCGTCTCGATCGATCAGCTCTACGCAGAGAAGGTGGGCGATGCAACCCCGATCCCGTCGATGCAGCTCTGCATAGAGAACGTGGACCAGGCGGGCGGGTGCGCGTATGGATACGCCTGCGTCTATACGGACACCATCAGTTGGAAGGCCGAGGACGAACCTCTCCCCATGATCCGGGATCCGCGGGTCGCCTTCGACCAGCTTTTCGGGGCCGGAGTCACGGAAGAAGAGCGCGCCGCACGTCGCCGGACCGACCAGAGCATCCTCGACTGGATCGCCGGTGAAGTGGCGTCGCTGAAACGAGGCCTCGGAGCCACGGACAGGCAGCGCATGGAGCGTTACCTAGATAACATCCGGGAGATCGAGGGCCGAATCCAACGGATTGAGGCGAGGAACCGTACCGGCGAGCAGCGTCAACTGGCCGGCGCACCTGCTGGCGTCCCGGACAACTACGGCGAGCACGTGAAGCTGATGTTCGACATCCAGGTGCTTGCATTCGCATCTGACATGACGCGCGTATTCACGCTCAAGATGGGCCGCGACGGATCAGGCCGAGTCTACCCCGACAGCGGCATCGATTCCGGCTTCCACAACGCCTCACATCACGGTGGGCAACCGGCCCGGGTCACTGAGTTCGCGGAGATCAACAAGTATCACGTCGGCATGCTCCCCTACTTCATGGAGAAGTTGCAGGAGACCATGGAGGGCGATTCGAGCCTACTCGATCAGACGATGATCATGTACGGCTCGCCGATGGGCGACTCAAACCTGCACAACCACAAGCGGTGCCCGCTCATCTTGGCGGGTGGCGCGAACGGCCATCTCCCGCGCGGAGGCCTGCACGTGAAGGCACCGGACGGCACCCCCATGGCTAACGTCATGCTCAGCGCGCTTCACGGCCTCGGCTTGGACGATATGGAATGCTTCGGAAACAGCACCGGCGAATTCTCGTTTTCCGTCTGACGGGACACTACTAATGAAAAACAAACTCCATGCAAACGGACTTGCAGCGCTGCTGCTAACGCTTCTTGTGACCGCTGCTTCGACTGAATCTCCTGTGGCCGATGCGGCGCAACGTGGCGATGCGGAATCGCTCACTGCGTTGCTCCGCCAGGGTTCGGATGTGAACGCGGCCCAAGGCGATGGCATGACGGCCCTTCATTGGGCCGCTATGAACGGGGACGCCACGATGGCGACGATTCTCGTCTACGCTGGCGCGAACAACGAGGCCACGACACGGCTCGGTGACTTCACTCCGTTGCACCTGGCTAGCCGCAACGCGCACGCCGAAGTGGTCGCGGCGCTGTTAGAAGGAGGCGCGAATCCACGTGCGACGACGGCCACGGGAGCGAGCCCGCTGCACCTAGCCGCCGGGGCCGGTAGTGCGCGTGCAGTCGCAGCGCTGATCGCGATGGGCGCCGGCGTGGACGACCGCGAAGCGGCCCACGACCAGACGGCGCTCCACTGGGCGACCGCGACGAACAGACTCGACGCCATGCAGGCCCTGATCGATGCCGGGGCCGATATCGGTGCCTTCACGAAGGCGATTGACTACGTCGCGGCCGCCTCCGCTGACGGACCCGATCGCCAGCGACGGCAGCGTCTCGTAGTCGCGACACGTGAGGCAGAGAAGGACGCCGCTGCCCCTCAGAACGGCGAGCCCCCCACGGAGACCGTCGCCGACCAGTCGGCCGCTCAGCTCCAGAGCCAGGACGGCGCGGCAGGCCGCGCGCAGGCACAGCGCGCTCAAGTTCGGCAGGGTGCGCGAGAGACCAATGCTACGGTGGCGATCGACCTCCAGACTGTGGCCGACCGCTCCGAAGCCACACTCCAGAACCGCGATCAAACGGCCCAGGATCCGGATCCTGACGCGCCCCCACCGCCTGCTGATCCCAACAGCCAAGCCCAACAGGGCCTGCCGGGTGGCGCAACATCTAGCACTGGCGGCACAACTGGGGTTAGTGAGCCCGACGCCGACGGTGCGCGCCCTCTCTCCTATACGGACCTCGTGGGTGTAGAGGGCGGACTCGCTCCGCTTCACTACGCCTCACGCGACGGCCATGTTGAAGCGGCCATGCTCCTGCTCGCGGCCGGCGCAGATCTGAACCAGCCCACCGCTGGTGACGGCACGACGCCGTTGCTCATGGCGACGATCAACGGCAATTATGACCTTGCGATGAAGTTGATCGAGATGGGTGCTGACCCGAACCTCGCCAGCGAAGACGGCGCGGCGCCTCTGTTTGCGACGCTTAACAATCGCTGGGCGCCCAAGTCGTTCTTCCCGCAGCCGACGGCGTTTAAGCAGCAGGAGGCTTCCTATCTCGACATGATGGAAACCCTTCTCAAGGCCGGCGCCGACGTAAACCACCGAACCGAGAGGCACATTTGGTACGCGTCGTTCAACTTTGACCTTCTTGGCGTGACGTTCGACGGAGCAACTCCATTCTGGAGGGCCGCCTACGCTCTAGACATCCCCGCCATGCAACTCCTCGTTTCCTATGGCGCGGACCCCAACATCCCGACCAAGAAGACGCCGGGTCGCCGACGAGGAACCCCCGGCGATGCCGCAGCAGACCCGTCAGGATTGGAGCCGGTGCCGAACGGAGGACCCGCGGTCTTCCCGATCCATGCAGCGACTGGCGTCGGTTACGGTGGGTCGCGTGCGGGGAATTCACACCGCCATACACTGGACGGATGGCTACCCGCGGTGAAGTATCTCGTGGAAGAGCTGGGCGCCGACGTGAATCAGCGAGATCACGATGCGTATTCTGCCGTCCATCACGCGGCCGCTCGCGGTGACAACGATCTCATCAAGTACCTCGTCTCACAGGGTGCTGAAGTCTCCTTCTTGAGCCGCCGCGGCCAGACGACGGTCGATATGGCGAACGGACCACAACAGCGCGTACAGCCCTTCCCGGAGACCATGGCGCTCCTTGAGGGACTCGGCGCCAAGAACAATCACAACTGTCAGAGCTGCTAAACCGGTAGCTATCGGCTCGATCAACGCGGGCGGACCCAGGCGGGTTCGCCCGCGCTTTTTTTGTCGGATGTTGCGCGGCGCCGACTGGTACGCGCATCCTGCCTCGACATTGGACTCAAATTCCCGGAGCAGACCCCCATGAGAATCGACCGCAAAATCTTTCTGCGTGGCCTTTGCGCATTAGCGTTGCTGTTGACGTTACTGCCCGCGTCCCTATCTGCGACGTGGTCGATCATCGCGGTCGACGCGCGGACAGGACGGGTCGTGATCGCCTCTGCGACCTGTGTCCCGCAGGGTCGCTTCGCGGGCTTCCCCGCGAAGGGACTCATGGACGTGCAAGCCATTGTGGTGCCGGGCGTCGGAGTCGCGGCCGCTCAGGCAGGCGTCGACAATACGCGCCAAAACCAGATGCTCATCTACCAACAACTACAGGCTGGCCAGACGCCTGCGGACATCATTGAGGCGCTCCGCCAGGATCCCAACATTGATCGGCGACAGTTTGGCATCGTCGACTTGCAGGGTCAGTACGCGGGCTTCTCCGGACGCTCCAACGGGGACGCGTCACTCGACATGCAGGGCCAGGTCCCGGGGTCGGAGATCTATTACTCGATCCAGGGCAACATCCTCGCTTCAGACGACGTCGTCTGGAGCGCGGTCGACGCCTTCGTCGACGCTGGACCGAGCCTCGCCGACCGTGTCATGGCCGCCATGGAAGCCGCCGACCGGGCAGGCGGCGACAGTCGCTGCAGCTGCGACGACGAGCCGGTCCTGGAGGGCGTGCCTTGTGATGCAAAGACTGCCCACGTGGCCTACATCCTCGAAGCCTTGAAGGAGGACGCCACAGGCGAGTCCTTCAACGACGGCGAATATCACATGTACATCAGCGCAACGGATGAGGATATCGAGCCCCATGAGAACGCCAACCCCGTCCTCACCCTGCGCATGCGTTACGACGCTTGGAAAAGGTCTTCCGGAGCGAACCCACAATGAGAGCAATGTGGCGTGCCGGGCTAATCCTGGCGGTAGCCGCCTGCGCGGGCGTCGATGATACCGGAGCGGATACGGAGAGCCAAACGACAGCCGCCGAGGTCGTCCGCACAGCGGACCCCTCCGCGCGTGGTTATACCGACGCAGATTTCCCGCGTGTGAAGGAACTCGCTCCGAACATCTACGCGTACGAGCAGCTCAGATCTGCGGGGGAAGAACGCTTCACCACGGTGAGTATGTTCGTCGTGACGGACGCGGGTGTCCTCGTCGCGGACGGCCAGGGCAGCGTGGAAGAAACACAGCGGATGGTCGAGCATATCGCCGAGATTACGGATCAGCCTATCACGCACGTTGTCGTCTGCTCCGACCACGGCGACCACACGGCTGGCAACTCTGCCTTCCCAATCGATGCTGAATTCATCGCTCATCCGACATCCGCGGCGGTCCTGTCAGCTAGCGCCGACAGCCCTAACCGGGCCGAGGGAGCGCCCGCAGTTAGGGTGCCAACCCATTTGGTGAGCGACCGCGAAGCGATCGACCTCGGGGGTACGCGCATTGAGATACTCTTCTTGGGCCGCGCCCATACTGGCGGCGATCTGGTCGTGTATTTGCCGGACGAGAAAGTCCTCTTCATGAGCGAGGCCTACCTGCACAGGGTCTTCCCTGCCATGCGTTCGGCGTACCCGACGGAGTGGGTCGCGATGATCGAGCGGGCGCAGGAAATGGACATCACGACGTACGTCCCGGGACACGGATTCGTCGACTCTCCGGAGATTTTGGAAGAGGAGTTGGAGACCTACCGCGGAGCGGTGGCTCGCGTGATCGAGGTCTCGAAGGCCCAATTCGACGCAGGTGCAAGCCTTGAGGATGCGCAGGCGCAGGCGGACTTCGGAGACCTAACAGGCTGGTCGCTATACTCGAGCCAGGCGCCGCGGGCGATCCAACAGGTCTACGCGGAGTTGGACGGAACGCTATCCGGAGCGAATCGATGAATACATCAACACGAAGCGCCCTGACCCCAGTCGCAGGGCAGCGGCAGGGGGACGACCCGATCTTCACGCTCAACGCGGAGGCCTCACGCCGGGCCGCCGAGGGCGAGTCGATCCTCAACGCTACGCTCGGAGCGTTGACCCACGAGAACGGCCAGCTCGCCACGATGGCCTGCGTGGCCGACGCGCTGAGCGCGGTTCCCGCAGAGGTGGGCGCCGGCTATGCGCCGATCTCCGGTGTGCCTGCGTTCGTGAACGCCGTCATCGAGGACCTCTTCGGGGGTAGCGATCTCGCCGCGCGAGCGATCGGGGTAGCCACGCCAGGCGGCACGGGGGGCGTCTATCAAGCGATGGTGAACTTTTTGGAGCCCGGACACAGCGCCTTGACGACCAACTATTACTGGGGGCCCTACGGCGTCATCGCCGCGCACGCGGGTCGGGGTGTGGATGCGTTCAACATGTTCGACGAGCATGGCCGCTTGGACGTGCCTGCGCTGCGCGCGGGGTTGGAGGCACACGTCGCGTCTCAGGGTCGGGCGCTCCTGATTCTCAACTTCCCCTGCCACAATCCAACGGGGTATTCCCTGGATGCGACAGAGTGGGCCGCGGTCACGAACGCTGTGGCTGAGGTGGCCGTGCGGGCGCCGGTGGCAGTGCTGCTTGACGCTGCGTACTTCCGTTTCGCGACCGCGAATGGCGGGGAATGGCTAGATGCTGTTCCTGGGCTGTTGGCGCACGCCACCGTGCTTGTGGCCTGGACCGCGTCGAAGTCGTTCGCTCAGTACGGAGCCCGTATTGGTGCGTTGATCGCGCTGCACCCCGATGCGGCCGAGCGCGGGCGACTCGGCAATGCCTTGGGCTACTCCTGCCGAGCCACGTGGTCGAACTGCAATCACCTGGGTCAACTGGCGATCACGAAGCTGCTCACGGAGCCGGACCTGCAGGCCGCGGCGAGGACGGAGAGGACAGCACTGAGGACTATGCTCCAGCGTCGCGTAGAGGCCTTCAACGCGGACCTCCCGGATGTCATTCGGGTTCCTCGCTACGAGGGCGGCTTCTTCGTGTCTGCGTTCACACCGGACGCCCAGCATACGGCGGCGGTCATGCGCGAGCACGGCGTCTACGTGGTGCCCCTAAACGGCGCTGTGCGGGTCGCCCTGTGTGCCACCCCATTAGCCGCAGTGCCGCGGTTGGTGGACGTCCTAGGAATCGGCATTCAGGCGGCGCTCACGCGGTAACATCCAAGGAATCTTCGCGGGTTTTCCGAGAAAGATTCGCGAGCCTTCGGCGAGATCTTCCGTTAGCCGTCATGCATAATTATGTTATATACATGCATGATCTTAGACTGACGCAGGCGGTCTCCTCCGGATCACCCTCGACCAAAAAAGGTCGGGCTAAGCGACGAATTGTGATCAAACTCGGAAGCAGAACGCTTACCGAGGACACGGATAGCCTTAGTGCGTCCAAGCTGACCGAGGTCGCAGCAGCGGTTGTGGCTGCCGATGACGTCGAGATCGTGATCGTCTCAAGTGGTGCGGTAGCCGCTGGCTTTCGCATCCTCGGCCACACCGCGCCCCCGGACCGCCTCCAAGACCGTCAGGCCGCCGCGGCAGTGGGGCAGAGTCGGCTCATGCGTATGTGGTCGGACGTCTTCGAGGCCCAGGGCCGCCATGTCGGGCAGGTGCTATTGACTGGCGATTGTCTCACCGATCGATCTCGCTATATCTCCGCGCGAGGCGCGCTGTCCGCTCTCCTGGAGGGGGGGATCGTCCCCATCGTGAACGAAAACGACACCGTGAGCGTCGAGGAGATCATGGTGGGCGACAACGACAATTTGGCCGCAATTACAGCGGCTTTAGTGGACGCAGACCTGCTGGTGCTGCTTACCGATGTAGACGGCGTGTATTCGACGAAACCTGCGGCCGGCGGAAGCGCCACGCCGATCCCGTTCGCGGCCAGCGCGTCAGTACTTCGCGATTTCTGCTTCAAGAAGACGTCCACCCTCTCGCGCGGCGGGATGGCTACCAAGCTCGAAGCTGCAGAGAAGGCCAGCATCTATGGCATTCCAACCGTCATCGCTTCTGGCGGCGACCCAGAAGCCCTGACCGCCATTCTCCGTGGAGACGCTGTCGGTACGTACATCGCTGCGGAAAAGAGTCCGCTCGGCGCTCGGCGCCACTGGATGTCCGTACACAAGCCTCGAGGATCGGTGGTGGTCGACGATGGCGCGGTGGCAGCGCTCCGCAGACGGGCGAGCCTATTGCCTTCCGGGGTCATCGAGGTGGTGGGCCGCTTTCGGAAGGGTGACCTCGTGGCGGTGCTCGATCGGTCTGGGGCCGAGTGCGCTCGTGGCCTAGTCCGATTCGACGATCGAGACGTCGATCGGATCCGCGGCCTGCACAGCACTCAGGTCTCCCACGCCCTCGGCAGAGCCGGGGGAGCCATCATTATGCGCCCCGATCGCATGGTCATTGCGCAGCAGGCAGTGCCATGAGCACGTCGGTCGATTCGACAATCGAACTCGAGATTGTCGACGTCGCCCGGCGCGCGAGTGAAGCCGGGCGCCTTCTGGTCCGGACGTCTGCCGTCCAGCGGAAGGAGGGGCTCCTTTCGATGGCAACCGCCCTGCAGGCCGCAGCGGGCAGGATCGCGGAAGCCAACGCGTCCGATCTAGCTGCGGCCCGAGCCGAAGGCTTGACCGCCCCTATGCAAGATCGCCTCCGGCTAGACGAGTCCGCCGTGATGCGACTCGGAGCAGCGCTCCGTGAGATCGCGGATCAACCGGACCCGCTGGGGACGATCAGCGACGAGCAGGTGCGACCCAACGGACTGAAAGTCGCGCGCATGACGATTCCGCTCGGCGTCGTGGCCATGATCTATGAGAGTCGGCCTAACGTGACGGCCGATGCCGCCGCGCTTTGCTTCAAGTCCGGGAACGCGGTCATCCTCCGGGGGGGCAAAGAGGCCATCCACTCAAACCGCGCGATCGCCGTCGCTCTACGAAGCGGCCTGGAAGCGGCGGGCCTCCCTACGGACGCCGTACAACTCATTCAGACTACGGATCGCAGTGCGATCGACGTGCTACTCAAGCAAGAGGACTACATCGACCTTGTGATTCCTAGAGGTGGAGAGAGCCTCATTAGGGCCGTCACGGAAAAGAGTCGCATTCCGGTACTTCAGCACTACAAGGGTGTCTGCCATCTGTTCGTGGACAAGACCGCCGACCCGAAGCTCGCCGTGGCCATCGCGGTGAACGCCAAAGTGCAGCGCCCCGGCGTGTGTAACGCCCTCGAGACACTGCTCATCCATGCCGACGCTGCCCCCGCGCTGTTACCACCGATCGCTGCGGCATTGATCTCAGAGGGCGTGGAGTTAAGAGGCTGCCCACGTACACTCAAGATCATCGGCGCGGGGGTCACGCCTGCCACGGAGGCGGACTGGGACACAGAGTACCTCGACCTGATCTTGTCGGTGAGGGTGGTCGACAGCCTCGACGCTGCGATCGACCACATCGCTGACCATGCGTCCAATCACACTGAAGCCATCGTCACCGGCGACGACGAGTGCGCACAGCGGTTCGTAACTGCGGTCCAATCGTCCACGGTCCTCGTGAACGCGAGCACCCGTTTCGCGGACGGAGGAGAGCTGGGCTTGGGCGCCGAAATCGGGATCTCCACGTCTAAGCTGCACGCCTACGGACCGATGGGCGCTCGAGAGCTCACGACCAAGAAGTTCGTGGTATTCGGCTCTGGGCATACGAGGGCTTAAGCCCCTTCATTCGGCAGGCTATCGCCCCGCCGCCGCGCGCCCTCTCCGAATCGCATCGTCAGCAGTGGGGCCCGACATCAGGAGGCCGAGGAACCCCTCTTCGATGCGACGGGCCACGTCCTCGGCGTTGGCAGTGATAATGTCCGGCGCGCCGACGCGCATGGCGTGAACGAGCACCTCCGAATTACCGGCTTCGCCGGCCGCGCGATCTCCTCCCAGAGCATTCGTTAGGCTGCCAATACCACACGCCAAAACGCTGTACCCTGGCGTATCTGAGATCTCCCTCACGGCGGCGAGCGCATCAGGATCTTCGATCATGAGCGTCGGGGGGACGGGCACGCCAGCGCGCGCCACGCCTTCGGCGATGGTGCTGACCGCCTCTGCTTCGTAGTTGCCCTCGAGGCTCAAAAATAGGTAGTCGAGGAGTTCGTTCTGGGCCAGCGCCACCCCGCCCTCTACGGAGTACATCGCCGGAAGGCGAGAGCCGTCGGCGGCACGTTCGTCGCGCGGCCGCTCACTGGGCACGAAGATCCCAAACGCAGGCTGCTCGGCAGACCACAGCTGGATCAGCGAGGTCTGCGGTTCGCCGGACGCCTGACCTGGCACGGCGGGCGCGGTGTCAGAGTCGTCAGGAGGCGGGTCGCCGGCACAGGCGCTGACAACTGCCACGAGGAAGACTAGGAACGCAGGGGCGGTCCAAAGGCCGGAGAGTCGTTTATGCATCGGCCGTTACATCGACCAGGGTGGTGTCACGCCATTGCTTCTGGCGTAGGCGACGGACTGCCCGAGATGTTCATTCATGTGCGCGACCAGCTGGAGCAACACTGACCACTTTCCGACGTCCCTCCCATAGAGACGGGTCCCAGCGTTCAACTCTGCGTCAGACATGTTCGCGATCACGGATCGCACGTGGTCCATGGATGCGGCTACGATCGCCACGGCTTCGGCCTTGGTGGTCACTTCGTCTTCCCAGCGGCCGTATGCAGGGGCCCCCATCGGAGACGGGACTCCGAGGTTCTCTTCCGGATACATGTAGTTGTAGCGCGAGATATGCATGTAAACGCTCACGACCGACGCCACACCCTCCATTGGGCTCCACCCATACGACTGCTCAGGCATCGCTTCGGCCAAAGCCAAAACCTTCGTGGCGGAAGCCTCGAACTGCTGCGAGATCTCACTCTTGAAACTCGAGGGCGTCTGAGCGATGCCGGCGCTGGCCGTTACCACCGTGGCGATCACCGAGAGCACAATCGAACGAAAGCGTGTCACGTGTATTCTCCTCCGAAAGGGGTAGCACGGGAAGATAAGCCGTGCGGGTAGGCGGGCGCATTGCTTATGTCGCGAAGAGTGGCCGTGCAGGACGAGAGCATCCGCTCCTCGTGGGACCAAAGGCGTGAGCCCAAATCAAGCACTTTCATTCGTGACAAGCCGACAGGTCGTACCTCCGCGAGCACTCTGGTTTTCGCTGGTCACGTTGGCACTGCCCGTCGTCGCCAATTGGCTTCGGCCGGAGTGGATGGTCGACGAAGGGGCCCTCATCGCGTGGGTTCCTGCCGTTCGGCCCGCGTTTCTGCTGGCCTACTACCGAGGGTGGCACGGGGCGTCACTCGCCCTTGCCGGCGCCATGGCTACGCTGGCGGCCACTCAAGCGGAAGTACTCCTTCTCGATGCGTCCGTCCCAGACTGGGGCTTCGTCTTCGCGGTCGTTTCAATCCTGGTCGCCGTCACATTGGGCGCAGGATGGATAGCAGAACTTCTCCATCGGGAACGCGAACTTGCCGAGGGGCGGACATCCTCGTCCTCACGGACCCGATCCGCCCCTTGAGCGACACGGAAACGCCAGCACCCTGAGGTTAGGGCTCCCTGTCGGGTGTAAAGGCCTCGCGATATGCTGGTACCATGGCCGAAAAGTTCGTTCGAATACGAACGAACTTTGGGACCAGAACACTAGAAGACCTCCCCGGACTGCTCGAGCCAACGATATCTATTGTGTCTGAACAAGCCCCCGTCTATGTGCTCGTTGTGGAGGACACGCCCGAGGTCCGGCTTGCCACGAGAACTCTTCTTGAGACTCCATGGCGCGTCATCGTCACCGCGGAGACCGGAGAGGACGCGCTGACGAAGCTGGGGCTTCACGACTACGCGCTCGCTTTGCTTGATGTGCAGCTTCCCGGTATCGACGGGTTTGCCGTCGCTGAGGCGATCCGACGTGAGGAGGCGACGCGACACCTGCCCATCATTTTTTTCACGGGAGTCCGCTTCGATGAGAAGCACATCTTCCGTGGGTATGAGACCGGCGCGGTCGACTACTTGGTTCACCCGGTCGACCCTCACACGATGCGTAGCAAGGTCGAGGTGTTTTGCGAGCTTCAGGTCCAACGGCAGAGGATCGCGGAGTACGTCACCGAGATCGAAACAAAGAACGTGACCCTCGAGCGGAATCTCGTTGAAATCAATACGCTCCAAGGCCTCATTCCAATTTGCTGCAACTGCAAGAAGGTCCGTGACGACGACGGTTTCTGGCAACAAGTGGAGATATACATCATGGAGCGATCGGACGCGCAGTTCACCCACGGGATCTGCGTAACGTGTTCAGAAGAACTATACGGCGAGTAGGCTCAAAGCGGCCATTTTCCTTGTTCGGCACCAGTATTTCGGCGTGCGATCTCGGTCTCAGGCAGGGGTCTCCGAGTTTTATGGGCCAGCTGCAAGGGTCCGGTGACGACCGGGGCGTTGCGATTTCCTTTGCACACACCGTCATTGGGGTGGTACGTTAGTCGTGGACCTTCCCCCATATATAACTGACACATGAAGGAGTTAGGCGGATGATGCGTCTTCGACTGAACTGGTTCTGTGGGCTTTCTGTCGCTGCCTCGTTAGCTCTGGCTGCGCCGGCGAGCGCACAGCAGGCAACGATCGCGGGTCAGGTGGTGGACGGCTCCACGATGATGGGACTGGCATCGGCTCAGGTCCAGGTAGTGGGCCGCGGCTCCGCTGCAGGGGCCCTATCCGACGCGCAGGGGAACTTCACCCTACGTGTTCCCTCTGGCTCCTATTCCATCGTTGTGGTTCTCATCGGGTTTGAGACGGCACGAGTCGACGGCATCTCCGTCGAGACGGGAGGGTCGGAGCGGGTCACCATCGAGATGCTCTCCACTGTGCTGGCGCTCAACCCCATGAGCGTTACGGTCAGCCGGGGACGCGAAGAACGCACCCTTGCAGCGCCGGCGCAGGTCAACGTGGTCGAGATCGAAATGATCCAAGAAATTGCCGCGACGACACCCGTTGACTACCTCAAAGCCATGCCTGGTGTGGACGCGATCCAGACCGGCCTGAATCAAAACAACGTCGTTGCCCGCGGATTCAACAACGTCTTCTCGGGTGCGCTACTCGTACTTACCGACAACCGATACGCGCGGGTTCCGTCGCTGAACCTCAACGCCTACAACATGATTCCGGCCACACCGCTCGACGTAGAGCGAGTCGAAGTCGTGCTTGGGCCGGCAGCGGCTCTGTACGGACCCAACTCCGCGAACGGCGTGATGCATGTGATCACGACATCGCCAATCGACAAGCCTGGATCCAGCTTCAGCCTCGCCGGCGGTAGCCGGAACGTCTTTCATGGAGTCGGACGCCAGGCCTGGAAGTTCAGCGACAAGGCAGGCCTCAAGGTTTCCGGTCAGTACTTCCGTGGCGACGACTTCCAGTACTTCGATCCGGTCGAGGGAGCGGCAGCCTCGGCGAGCACGAACCCCCTGGTTGGGAACCGCGACTACACCTCCGAGCGATACAGTGGAGAGGTCCGGATGGACTTCCGCCCGTGGGACGAGGACGATGAGATCGTCGTGACCTATGGGTTGAACCAACTCGTCCATTCGATCGAACTGACTGGAATCGGCGGTGGCCAGGCCGACAATTGGCGCTACCAATTCGGGCAGGTTCAGATGCGGAAGGGCCGCCTGTTCGCTCAGGCTTTTATGAATAAGTCCTCTGCGGGCGACTCGTACCTGCTCCGCACGGGCCAGCCCCTGATCGACAACTCGACGATGTTCGCCACGCAGGTGCAGTACGGGCTGACGTTCGGGGAACGCATGGACGTAATGACCGGAATCGACTACTCGAAAACCAACCCGGTCACGGAGGGGTCGATCACCGGCTCGAACGAAGACATCGACCAGACGACCGAACTCGGAGCCTACGTTCACGGCACCTTCGACCTCTCTGAAAAATTTGAAATCGTGGCCGCGCTCCGCGTTGACGACCACGAACATCTTAAAGACCCGGTTTTTTCTCCCCGCGCCGCACTGGTTTATAAGCCGACTGGGGGCCACACCTTCCGGGCCACCTACAACCGCGCCTTCAGCACGCCGACGACCAATAACCTTTTCCTCGACTTGGTCGCTGGCCGGATCCCCATTACATCGACGATCGGGTACAACGTGCGCACGTTTGGTGTGCCCGAGTCTGGGCTAACGTGGACGAACACCTGTGCAGGTGGGGTCAACAACTACTGCATGTACTCACCGTTCGCTCCGGGCACCCAGTTGCCCGCCACGGGTGCAGCACTTTGGGACGCGGTCGTGGTCCCGCTGGCGCTCACCGACCCGACACTCCTTGGAACGCTCCCACTCCTGGGGCTCACGCCACAGTCGTTCGCGGCCATCGTCGGCAACCCGCAGCCAGGTGAGTTGTCCTCCAACCTTCTGCGCTTCAACTCGGAGAACCCCTCGATTCCGTTCCTGCCCGATCCTGGCGTGACGAACGTGGGTAGGATACTTCCGACGATCTCAACCACGTACGAGCTCGGGTATAATGGACTGATTGGCGACCGCCTACGGATCGCCATCGCGGGGTACCGGACCGAGATCAACAATTTCGTGGGACCACTCAGGGTGGAAACCCCAAGCGTGTTCCTCAACGGTACGTCGGTAGCGCAGTACCTGGTAACGCGCCTCACTGGCGTGGGTGTACCGGCAAGCATCGCGGCTCAGATCGCCGCTCCGATTGCAGGAAAGGCAGCGCGTGTCCCTCTCGGAACGGTCTCCCCAGACCAGATGACCAATTCTGACCTCATTTTCACATACCGGAACTTCGGTGACGTGAACTTCTACGGAGCAGATGTCGGGTTCGAATTCCATGCGTCTGCCAAGGTCACGATGACCGGTTCGTATTCGCGGGTCAGCGAGGACTGCCACGACTTCAATGACGACGGCATCTGCACCGGCAGCACAGATGTCGCGCTGAATGCTCCGAAGAATAAAGGCTCTCTAGGGTTTCGTTATGACAACAAGCTTGTTGGGACCTTCGCGGGCGGCCGCGTGCGCTCCACCAACGGCTTCCCGATGAATTCGGGTGTCTACGTGGGCGACGTGGAGGCCTACAGCGTGCTCGACCTGAACTTCGGTTACAGAGTCCCTGGATACAGCGGCTTCATCGTTTCTCTGACGCTGAACAACGCCTTGAACAACCTGCACCAAGAGTTCATCGGCGCACCGCAGATCGGGCGTCTCGGCCTGCTCAAGTTCCAGTACGAGTTCTGAGCCCAGGCGCACTCGGCTAAACTGAAAAAGCCCGGTCAGGGAGAGATCCCTGACCGGGCTTTTCTATGTGCCGAACACAATCAGGACGCATGGCCGCTGCGTCGAAGCCCTCCCTCCTTCAGGAGTTCTTGGGCGCTAGGGCTACACCTCGCCTCTATCGTCACTAAGTTTCGCTACCAAGCGGTAACCACCCAGCCCGTGCGCCCTTACATGACGAGCGAACATCCATGCGGATCGTAGGCGGTAAACTCGCCGGACGAAATCTGACTTCCCCAGGTAAGGCCGTGCGCCCAACTGCGGAAGCGGTCCGTGACGCCTGGATCACACTCCTGCAGGACGAGTTGGCAGGCGCCCGGGTACTAGATCTCTTTGCAGGTTCCGGCGCGGTAGGGCTTGAAGCGTTGTCGCGTGGCGCACGTTTCGTGGACTTCGTGGAAAACGGTGCGCCCGCGCTGCACTCGCTAAAAGCGAACGTCGCCGCGCTACGAGCAAGCCAGAAGTGTCGCATCTTCAAGCAGGACGCGATCCCCTACGTGGCTCGGCTTACGGAGAACTCCTACGACATCGCCCTGGCCGACCCGCCGTACGGTTCGGGAAAGTTAGACCGCGTGATCCAGCAGTGGAGGGAGGTGCCCTTCGCACCGATTCTTGCCCTGGAGCATTCCAAGGACCACCCGCTCGTGCCGCACGGGCAACGGTACGACTTTGGCGGGCCCACACGCCTCACGATTCTCAGAGTGAAGTGAGCGGGTCCCCATGACGCTACCCGGAGACCTAGCCAAGGAAATCGCGCGTAGACGGACGTTCGCGATCATCAGTCACCCCGACGCGGGCAAGACGACCCTCACCGAGAAGCTCTTGCTGTTCGGTGGGGCGATCCACCTCGCGGGCTCTGTGAAGTCGCGGAAGGCGAACCGACACGCGACGTCTGACTGGCTGGCGATGGAAAAGGAACGGGGCATCTCGATCACCGCGAGCGTGCTCAACTTCGACTACCATGGATTCCGAATAAACCTGCTCGACACGCCGGGTCACCAAGACTTCTCCGAAGACACGTATCGCGCGCTCACAGCCGCCGACAGCGCCATCATGCTCCTGGACAACCGGAAAGGGGTCGAGGAGCAGACCCGGAAGTTGTTCAATGTCTGCCAGCGCCGACGTCTTCCCATCTTCACGCTGGTCAACAAATGCGACCGAGAAGGTGAGGACCCGCTCGGGATCATTGACGATGTGCACCGAGACCTCGGTATTCGCGCCTTCGCCGCCACCTGGCCAGTGCGCGTGAACGGCCGCCTGGTCGGCGTCTACGACCGCGCAGATGAGCGCGTCATCTTATACGATACCAGCAGTGACCATGGTCAGTCCCGGCCGACATTCAACGTGGTCGCTGTAGATGACGAGGCCCTCGACGAACGGCTCGGCAAAAAAGGTGCGGCGACGCTGCGCGATGAGATCGCACTGCTCACTGAGGCGGGAGAGCCCCTGGACCCCGCCGCAGTCGCGCGGGGCGAAGCAACGCCGGTCTTCTTCGGCAGCGCGCTCACGAACTTCGGCATCGACGTGCTTCTCGAGCGTTTCCTCGCAGCAGCGCCGGCCCCGGTCGCGAGAGAGAACGGGAAGGGCCTGGTGGATCCGATCACGACGCCTTTCTCGGGCTTTGTCTTCAAGGTTCAGGCGAACATGGACCTCAAGCACCGCGACCGTATCGCGTTCTTGAGGGTCTGCTCAGGCCGGTTCGAAGCGGGGACCGACGCGATCATTGGGCGCACCGGCAAGACGCTCCGACTCGCTCAGCCCCAGGAGTTCATGGCGCGTGAGCGCAGCCAGGCGGATGACGTCGTCGCAGGTGACGTAGTGGGCCTCCACGACCGTGGCCATCTACGAGTGGGTGATACCGTGGCGGTAGGCGAAGTCATGGAGTATCCGGGTGTGCCGAGGTTCTCTCCCGAGCACTTCAGCCAGGTAAGGCTCGGCGAGCCGATGAAGCGGAAACAGTTGGACCGAGGACTTCAGCACCTGGCAGAAGAAGGCACCATCTTGTTGCTGTATGCTCCGTCCATCACGGGGCCAGTACCCATCGTCGGTGCAGTCGGCCGGCTGCAGTTCGATGTGCTCACGGACCGGCTCGAGCGCGAGTACAGCGTCAGTATCAGGCTGGAGCCGCTGCCCTACCACTGCGCCCGCTGGGTCACGGGTTCCGCGCCAGAAGCGAATGAAATCGCGGCGCTCCATGGCCGTCGCATGGTCGAAGACGTGGACGGTCACCCCATGATCCTATTCGATAACGAATGGGCCCTGCAGCGCAGTATGAGCCAAAGTACGGACGTGGAGTTTCACGATGTACAGCCAAAGACTAGGCGGTAGCCGACTACCGGAACTGACGCGGCATCGCAGTAGGACTTGCGTAGCTTTCGCCGTCGTTGGATCGTCGTCTTAGCTGGTCACCATACACCTTCCCAAGAAATGAGGCAGTGAGACAGATGTGGACTCGAATCGAGATGTTCTCTGCGGTCGCGGCATCGCTCGGCGTCGCACTCGGTATAGTTGGAACTGAGGCGCCGCTGCGGACGGTTCACATGGCCGCCGGCACTGCCGAGGTGAGCTTCGCCGAAGAGATCATGCCCATGCTCAAGGCTCGCTGCGTCGAGTGTCATGGCAGTGAGGACGCCGATCCCGTGCGACTCGAGGCCGGACTCAACCTGACAAGTTACGAGCACGTCATGCTTGGCTCGGAGTTTGGTAGCGTGGTGGAGCCGGGTGACGCGGACGGCAGCATGATGATTGTCCTCATCGAGGACGGCGACATGCCTGAAGAAGGAGACCCGGTCACCCCGGAAGAACTCGCCAAGCTACGCACCTGGATCACCGAGGGCGCGAAGAACAACTAGGGGACGACGCTGATGCGCCCGACAGCCTGATGAAGGTCCGGGCCCTGTGCGATCTGGCCCGGCCGATGCGTGGCCGATGCGTGGCCGTCAGTCATCGCGTCGGCCGTGCGTACGACTACGCGCTAGAAGCCGAAATGCGTCGCCTGACTCGCGATCACGATCCACGTGACCAGCATTCCGCTCAGGAATGCCCCCACATAGACGTGCCCCGTCATCCGCTGAAAATACGCGGTGACCAGCCCGACGATGGTCATCAGCGGCAGGAACTGGAACGCGATGATGCTCCACAACGACTCAGAGGGAATCGCCAGGGTACCGCCCATGAACAGCGGGACGTACTGAAAGGCGATCAGACCTACGAAGCCGAGCGTCGATAGGGCGACGACCAGGAGCGCTTCTCGGCGGCGATTCAAGTCACGCCGCAGCTGGCCGAAAAGCACCACGCCATACACGCCGAAAAAGAGCACGAAGGGGATGAGGTACGAAAGAGACATACGCGCGTGCAGCAGGCTCATGGGCTTGACCGCAAAGACCCAGAATCTGTAATCGACAGTAAAGACAGAGGGGGAGACAGCAAGCGATACGTACGCCGACAACGCAATCATCCACGCGAAAAGGAGTGATTTCCCCACCTTCGGCCACGACACTCGCCCGCCCCATGTCAGGCCGTAATCATCGGCAGTCGCTCCGGACTTCCGGCCCGACAAGAAGTGCCACGCGACGAAGAGCACGTACACTCCAGCCCCCCCGAAGAGGAGCGAGAGTGCCACAACTCCGCCAAGGACCGCCCTTCCCCATGTTAGGTGAGGGAGTTTGCCGGACCTGACACTGGCGACGACGTCGGACGGCGCGATTTCCCAATCCGTCGGGATCTCACCGGCCTGCTCGGCAGCCGTCGTCGAGGGCAGCGACTGCACCCAAGCCGTCGCCAGGATGATCACGAGCCCAATAAGAAGCAGGAGTAGCGCTACCGGGCGCACCCATTCAGGCAACGACAGGGCTTCGCTGAGAACGTCGGCGATCTGGAGGATGCCCCACAAAGCGCCGAGATAGACCAGAAGTACCTGGACGATACGGGCGCCCTTGAGGCGACCCCAGAGAGATGATGGCGTCATGGGCGCCGAGATACAGCCTGGCGGAGAAAGTCGATACCGACGCTCACGGCGACGGGGATCGGAGCCCGGATGCCGGGCCCCTAGTGTCGTGTCCACGAACCCATCATCCTCTCAGTAGCCCTCCGCTGTATCCTTACCTGAGAATTGCCCATGAACGCCCGACAAGCGCTCCGCTCAGCCTCCTTCGCGCTCCTACTCGTGCTCGCGACCGGTCCGCTCGCAGCCCAATCCGTCACCACGCCCCAGCAGCACTTTGGGCATGACATCGGTGCGGACTACCAGCTCCCGAGCTACACGCAGATGTCTGCGTACTGGGAGAAACTCGCCGCCGAGTCCCCGCGGATGGTACTCCAGGAGATCGGACGTACGGCTGAAGATCGCCCGCAATTGATGGCGGTCGTGACGTCTCCCGAGAACCACGCGCGCTTGGAGGAATATCGACAGATCTCTCGCCGTCTCGCGCTGGCCGAGGGTGTCGACGAGGACGAGGCCCATGCCCTGGCCCAGACGGGTAAGGCCGTGATCTGGATCGATGGAGGGTTGCACGCATCGGAGGTCCTCGGAGCCCAACAGCTCATCGAGACGGTCTACCAGATGGTCAGCATGGACGACCGCGAGACGCGGCGCATTCTCGACGACGTGATCATTCTGTTCACACATGCGAACCCCGACGGGCACGAGCTGCTCGCCGACTGGTACATGCGCGAGTCGGACCCGCTGAAGCGGACGACTGGCGGCATTCCACGGCTCTACCACAAGTACGTGGGCCATGACAACAACCGCGACTCGTATTTGGTGTCGCAGCCCGAAACTGAAAATATGGCGCGTATCCTGTACATCGATTGGATGCCGCAGATCATGTATAACCATCACCAGATTGGCCCCGCAGGGGCGATCATGTGGGCGCCCCCGTTCCGGTACCCGGCCAATTACAACATCGACCCGCTCGTGCTGACAGGAATCGAGCAGGTCGGCATGGCGATGCAGGCGCGCTTCATCTATGAGGACAAGCCGGGCGTGACCATGCGCGAAGGCGGCCCATTCTCCACGTGGTGGAACGGCGGCCTGCGCACCACGGCATACTTCCACAACATCGTCGGACTCCTAACCGAAACTCAGGGAAACCCGACACCGATTACGGTACCGTTCGTCCCGAGTCGGATCATGCCGGACGGCGACTATCTGATGCCGATCGAACCTCAGGAATGGCACTTCCGCCAGTCGATCGACTATTCGGTGACGGCGAACCGCGCCATCCTCGACTACGCATCAAGATCCAGCGAGCAGCTGTTGATGAACATCTGGAAGGCGGGTCGCAATCAGATTGAGCGGGGCAACACCGACACATGGCGAGTGACCCCCTCACGCATGGCCGCGCTCGCAGAGGTGCTGGAGGCGAACGACGCAGGGGAGCGCTTCGTAGGGCCGCAGACGGGCGCGCTCGCGGGCTACTTCTCCATGGGCTCTCCGAGCGAGTACTTCTCGGAGCTACGCAAGCCGGAAGACCGCGACCCGAGGGGCTACATCATTCCGTCGGACCAGGCGGACTTCCCCACCGCGACCAAGTTCGTGAACACGCTGATCAAGAACGGCGTGGCGGTGCACCGCGCGACCCGATCGTTCGATGTGATGGGCAAGCGATACCCCGCGAATTCCTGGGTGGTGCTCTCCTCGCAGGCCTACCGAGCCCACGTGCTCGACATGTTCGAGCCGCAGGATCACCCCAACGACTTCAAGTATGAGGGCGGACCACCCATTCCTCCTTACGACAACGCCGGCTACACGCTCGCCTACCAGATGGGTGTCGATTTCGATCGCATTCTAGAGGGCTTCGACGGACCGTTCGAGAAGGTTGAGGGGATGGCCAAGGCCCCCGCCGGGATGATCGCCGACGCCGCGGGGGCGACAGGGTTCCTGCTGAGTCATGCGGTGAGCGACGTGTCGATCATCACGAATCGGCTGCTCGCGGATGACATCGAGGTGAGTTGGTTCACTGAGCCCACGACGCTCGGCGGCACGGCGTATCCCGCAGGGACCGTCTACGTGCCTGCGGCTCCGGGCGTGGCGGACAAACTGTCGGCATGGGTTGCGGAGTTGGGCATCGCCGTGCAAGGGACCGCATCCACGCCCACCGGTGCGACGCTGGCGCTCAACGCCGTACGCATCGGGTTATGGGACGAATACGGCGGATCGAGCCCATCCGGTTGGACGCGCTGGATCTTTGAGCAGTTCGAGTTCCCGTATGAGGTCGTCTACCCGCAGGAGCTCGACGCAGGAAATCTCCGTGAGCGCTTCGATGTGATCGTTTTTGTGACCGATGCGATCCCCGAGTCTGATAGCGGCGGCGGTGGTGGCTTCGCGATCTTCGGCGCCGGACCGGATGACGAGTCGATTCCTGAGGAGTTTCAAGAGCGGCTGGGCAGTGTGACGGTGGCCCAGACCGTGCCTCGCCTGATGGAGTTCATGGAGGAGGGCGGTACCGTGGTTGCGGTAGGCTCGTCGATCGCCCTGGCTAAGCACGCCGGCCTGCCGCTGACGGATCACATGGTCGACGGGGACGGGGTACCACTCAGTGAGGCGGACTATTACGTGCCGGGTTCGGTGCTGCGCGTGCGGGTCGACACCACGCGGCCACTCGCGTTTGGAGTTCCGGCGGAAATGGACGTCTTCTTCAGTAATTCACCCGTCATGCGCATGGGGCCGGCGGGTGTGGCGGCCGGGGTGAGGCCGATCGCGTGGTTCGAGTCGGAGACCCCACTTCGCAGCGGTTGGGCGTGGGGGCAGCATCGGCTGAACGGCGGTCTCGCGATGACCGAGACGAAGGTAGGTAAAGGGAATCTGTTCTTGTTCGGGCCTGAGATCACGATGAGAGGGCAGCCACACGGGACCTTCAAGTTCTTGTTCAACGGGATCTTCTTGGCCGGGGCTACGCCGCGACCGGGGAGGCCGATTTCATGACTTGTGTCCTTGCCGAGGCTCGGCGTGGTCGAGTGGCCGGGCGGACTGGATTTTCCTGGCTAGCTGGGTTGGCCTGGCAAGCTGGGCGGAACGGGCCGGCCAGCCTCGCCTCGCTCGCGATGATCGCCATAATCTCCGGGCTTGTGACACCGCGACAAGTCGAGGCGCAGTCATTCGACCAGCTCACCACAAGTGCGCGTCCGTTCGTGTCCGTGGAGTCGTCCCGGTTTGTGATTGAACACGTGGTCCTCATCGACGGCACGGGAGCACCTGCCCGCGCCGACATGTCGGTGTTTGTCGAGGACGGGCGCATCACCCGCGTGGCGCCAAGCGCCCAGATGACCCGACCTTCCGGAGACGTGCAGGTCATCGACGGGACGGGGCAGACGCTGACCCCGGGCCTCGTCATGATGCACGAGCACATGTTCTACCCCTCAGGCGCAGCGCGCTACAACACCAACGAGCAGTCGTTCCCTCCGCTGTACTTGGCGGGAGGCGTGACCACCATGCGGACCGGTGGGACCGTGGATCCGTACTCTGATCTCAGTACGCGTCGCCTGATCGAGGCGGGTCGTATCGTCGGTCCGCACATGGACGTGACGGGCCCGTACTTGGAGGGGCCCGACGGCTTCATTCGCTCGTTCCCGCAGCTCGCCACGCCCGAGCAGGCACGGCAGCACGTGAACTTCTGGATCGACCAGGGTGTGACGTCGTTCAAGGCGTACAACCTGATCTCTCGGGAGACGTTAGGCGCCGGCATCGAGGCCGCCCACGCGCGTGGCATCAAGGTCACTGGCCACTTGTGCTCCATCACGTACCGGGAAGCGGCGGACCTCGGCATCGACAACCTGGAGCATGGCTTCTTTGCCGCGACCGACTGGGTCGCGGATAAGCAACCAGATCAATGCCTTCGAGGGGCGGACCAGTCCTATTTGGATCTGGACCTGGAGAGCCCGGCCTTCACGGACCTGGTGGACCACCTAGTAAGCAAAGGCGTCGCGTTGACTTCCACACTCACCGTCGTCGAGCGTCGAGCGGGTGGCCGCCCTGCCCCGCCGCTCGGCGCTCAGGAGGCCATGCTGCCACAACTGCGTGAGCGGGTAATGGCGGGCGTGGCGCGAAACGCCGCTCGCGAGAACAACCCGAACAGTGAACTCCTCGCCAAATACATGGCCATGGAGAAGGCTTTCTACGACGCGGGCGGCTTTCTCATGGTCGGCACGGACCCGACCGGAGGCGGCGACGTGGTGCCTGGGTACGCGAATCAGCGAGCCGTTCAGCTACTCGTAGAGATCGGCCTCAGCGTTGAGCAGGCGGTCGAGGTCGCGACCAAGAACGGCGCCATTTATCTGGGGCAGGACTCGGAAATCGGTACCGTCGAAGTGGGCAAACGCGCGGACCTCGTACTCATGCGGGGCAATGCAGCCACGGATGTCGAAGCATTCCGGCACATGACCATCGTGTTCAAGGATGGCGTCGGTTACGACTCGCCCAAGCTCTTCGACTCGGTCAAAGGTTGGGCGGGCGTCCGTTGAGCGATCGCACAGCTGACGTCGTCATCATCGGCGCCGGAATCGTAGGCGCCTCCTGCGCGTGGCACCTGGCGAAACGCGGCCTGAGTGTCGTCGTTCTGGAAAGGGAGCGGGCACCGGCCATGGGGTCGACCGGCAAGAGCGCCGCTGGCGTTCGGGTTCAGTTCACCACAGAAGCCAACATCCGTCTTTCCATGTATTCTCTGCCCTTTTACAGAACTTTTGCGGAGCGCTTCGGCCACGACATCGGCTATAAAGACATCGGTTATCTGCTCTTGGTTCCGCACGATAAATGGGATCGCCATCTGGAGTCTGTGGCGCTACAGCATCGCCTCGGAGCGCCGGTTGAGGTGCTCGACCCGGTCTCAGCGCAAGACTTCATCCCCTTCGACACCGAAGGGATCGCGGGAGCGACCTACGGCGCCTGGGACGGGGTGATTGACCCCCACATGGTGACGCATGCCTGGGTGGCGATGGGGAAAGAGTTGGGGGTGCGCTATCGGTTCGGTACCCACGTGACGTCGATCGATCGTGAGGGTGGCGGATGGCGAGTGGGTACAGGGGTGGGCTCGGAGATGACCTCCGCCCCGATCGTCGTGAATGCCGCTGGCGCGTGGTCTGGCGGGGTCGCTGCAAGGGCCGGTCTAGACGTCCCGGTCGGCCCTAAGCGTATTCAGATCTTCCTGAGCGCGCCCATCTCGGACCCACGGACCTATCCGCTTACCATTGACCTCGCGACAGGCGTTTATCTGCGGAGTGAGGGAGAGCGAGTGCTCTTCGGCCTCGACAATCTTCAGCAGGAGTTCGGCTTCACAGAAGGCGTCGATGAGACGTGGCTCGAGCACGTGTTGCTGACGGGTGTCGGTCGTTTCCCATGGTGGGACGATCTAGGCATCGACCTCAAGGGAAGTTGGTGGGGCTACTACGGTGTGAGTCCAGATCACAGCCCGATCATTGGCGCCAATCCGGCCACAGAGGGGTGGATCGACGCCTGCGGCTTCTCTGGGCACGGAATCATGCACGCCCCGGTGACCGGGTTAGCGGTGTCGGAAATGGTCGCCGACGGCGGCGCGCACACGGTCGACGTGAGTGGGTTCCGGCACGCACGGTTTGACAGCGGGGATGTCGCGGTGGAGACGAATATTTTTTAGGGCGATCAGAAGGAGCCCCTGCTGTTTTTCTTGCACCGGTGATCGGGGCCTCGGGCCGACGTGCAGTGAAGCGGGCTGAGGATCAACCCCAGTCCGCTCCAGCTCAACGCACCGGAAGCCCGTTCCGATCAAGCATCACCGGATCGCCCAATCCAAGCGCCCGCAGCCGAGGCATCTGCGTGCGGGCGTCCCCGACCACCAACCAGATCATCCCGGCCGGGCCTAGGTACTCGCCCGCCAACTCCTTTACTCGATCCACGGTCATGTCCCGCACAATCTGCTCGCGCCGAATCACGTAGTCTGCCGGGAACCCATAAAGGCTCATGTCGCCTAGGAGGCCGAGCTTGGCGCCGGCCGTCTCAAACGCACGGGCGTTCGCCCTGAGCAAGAAGCTCTTGGTGGCTTCGAGGTCCGCGTCGTCGAAACCATGTCCATGCGCTTCTACGATGCCCTTGATGAGTTCCAAAGCCTCCAAGGTCACGTTGGCGCGCACCGACGAGGAGACTTGGAACGGCCCCACATACTCGGAACCACTAAAGCCCGATCGAATGCCGTAGGTGTAGCCGCGCTGTTCGCGGAGGACCTGTGTCAGGTCAGATGCAAAGCCGCCCCCACCCAGGCGGAAGTTCATCACCGTGGCCGGGTAGAAATCGTCATCCGGCTCACGAAGCGCGAGGTATCCCACACTGAGCACGGATTGTCCGGCATTGGGCACATCCACGAAATAGAGACCGGCGCGTGCGGCATCCCAGGCGGGCGCAATGGCCTCGAAGGCCGAAGTCTGCTGCCCAATGCCTACGCTGATCGGCCCGACTGACGCCATTACGGCCGCCTGATCCACGGCTCCGACCACATGAAGGACAGCCGGGTTCCCCATGAGCGCATTGGCATGGTAGGCGCGCAGGTCGTCAAGCGTAAACGCGTCGATCGACTCCGCGGACCCAAGACCGTTTTCGGCCAAGATGTGATCGCCGTAGAGAAGTCGACTGAAGACGCTGCCCGCGATGGCCGTGGGGCTCGCGGCCCGCTGCTGGAGGGTGCTTGCCACCCGTTGCTTGGCGAGGTCGAATTCCTCGGCGTCGAAGCGGGGCTCAAGCAAGATCTCGCGCACGAGATCCATTGTGACGGCGTAGTTGCGCGCCAGCGTGTTTCCGGAGATCGAGAAACTCGTCGACCCAGATGACACGTTGATCGACGCGCCCAACATGTCGATCGCCTTCTCCAGTTCTTCGGGCGTCTTGTTGGCGGTGCCCTCGGTCATCGTCTCAGCGAGCAGATTCGCGATCCCGACCCGACCCGCTTCTTCGCGTAGTTGTCCTCCGGAGAAACGAAGCTGGAACTGAACGAGGGGGACCTCGCGATCTTCAATACCAAAGACCCGCACCGCATTCGTGCCGTTCGCCTCCACCCATACGCTAGGCGCCGACAGAGACGGGGAGGCACCATACGGAGGCTCGACCGTGCGGTTGAACGTCGAGGGCGTCAGGGGGATGTCGCCACGGTCATCGACGACGACCGCTGCTTCGGCCCCCGCTACGATCGGCTCCTCGACGACCTCTGCTTGAGTCGATCCTACCAGCGCTAACTCCACCGCACCGCGCGGCACGAAGCTCGTGGTCACGCTCGCCTTCCCTTGGATATACTGCGCGTACACGCGCATCACGTCCTCCGACGTCACGCCGAGCAGGCGCCTCAGGTCCTCAGCCGCGTACCCTGGGTCGTTCGCGAATAGGTTGTACTGAGCGAGTTGGAAGGCCTTGCCGATCACGGACGACAGCCCGCTGTAAAAGCCCGTTTCGTACCCAGCCTTCACACGCTCCAGTTCATCGGCAAAGACGCCCTGGGCCTCGAATCGGGCGAAGGCGGCCGTGACTGCAATCTCGACAGAATCCAGATCAACGCCCGGGTAGGCTCGAACCTGCAGACTGAATCGACCTGCTAACTCCTGGGACCCGTTGCCCGCGCCCACTGCGGGGGCGAGTTCCTTCTCTTTGACGATCACCTCGTAGAATGGCGCAGTTTTGGCGTCCGTGAGGAGGTCTGCCAGAATATCGAGCGCATAGGCGTCCGGGTGGTACATGGGCACCGTCGGCCACGCGATCGTGAGCATGGGTAGACGCGCCAGATTGTCCTCATGGAAGAGCCGGATCGACTCCGCAAGCTGAACTGGTGGAGCTTCGGGCACCTCAGGCATGTCGACCGGCGGAATGCCGCCGAAGTAATGCTCGATCCAGGCCTTCGTCTGCTCGACGTCGAGGTCGCCGGCGACGACCAAGGTCGCGTTGTTGGGCCCATACCAGCGCTGGTGGAAGGCGCGAACGTCCGCTAAGCGGGCGTTCTCCAGGTCCTCAAGTGATCCGATGACCTGCCAACGATATGGGTGCCCTTCCGGATACATCGCCTGATCAAGCACGTAGCTCGTGTGCCCATACGGCTGGTTGTCGACGCTCTGGCGCTTTTCGTTTTTGACGACCTGCTTTTCCTTGGCGACGACCTGCTCGGTGACGGTATTGATGAAGTAACCGAGCTTGTCGGCCTCGGCCCAGAGGGTTTTTTCGAGCCCGTCGGTCGGCACGACCTCGAAGTAGTTGGTCCGGTCGCGAGATGTCGATCCGTTGGTCGAACTACCGACGCGTGTCATGAGGCGGTCGAGCCCACCCGGCCCGAGGTTCTCGGAGTCGAGAAAGAACAGATGCTCGAAGAGGTGCGCGAAGCCGGTCTTGCCCTGGACCTCACGCGCCGAGCCTACATGGAAGGTCATTGCGACGGCGGCGATGGGGTCAGAGCGATCGATGTGAAGGATCACGTCGAGGCCGTTGGCGAGTTCGTAACGCTCGTAATCGATGGATACACCGGTGGACCCATCCTGCTCGGTACCGCACGCCGTGAGCGCGAGGAGCACGAACGCTGCCAACACTCGACCGAAATTACGTCCCTCTATCGCCGTCCACATCATCGATCCTGACTCCTGCTTGGGTCCCGAGCACAACTTATCGACCGTTGAATTATCGCGGGTCGACTGCTGCGTCCACAGGCTCAACGATCACTCGATCACCCAGTCGCACAGATCGGGTCGTAGAGATCAGAATTAAGGATCACCCACCGCGCCTGATGTCGTCCTCTTGGGCGCGACCCCGAATCGGTAGGTGTTCGGGCGCTCGATACGTGATGTCGACTCGACGCTCGCGAGCTCGGTCCAGTTCGGGCCAGGCGGCCGCCCCCAACCGCCGACCGGCCGGCGCAGAGCGGAGTGGGTTGCCCCCCGGGATGAGTGACCCGACCACCAACCGCTCCCGGGAGATTCCCCGTCCCACGAGATGACCGATGACGCTGCTGACTCGTCGTCGAGCCAGTCCCTCGTTTTCAGTAGCGTCTCCGGAAAACACGACCTGCCCCCGCAATACCAAAGTGACTTCAGGGTAAACCTGGAGCACCGCAGCCAATCCATCGAGGACCTCGGTTGTTTCGCCCGTGAGCTCGAACGCACCTTCTGCGAAATGGACCCGATTCGCCAAGTCGAGCGTCGCAGCTTCGGGTAGCGGCTCGGGCTCTGGGGCAGGCTCAGGTTCGGGGATGGGCTCTGGGGCAGGCTCAGGTTCGGGGATGGGCTCCGGTTCTGGCTCCGGTTCTGGAACACACCGTTCGGCAGCCGCCTCAGCCTCTCGGGCCAGCGCTTCGTCGGCTACCTCGTGCCAGCCGCCGTCTGAAGCTCCGAACGTACGCGCCTCGTTTCCTGCCCAAGCCAAACGCACCTCCAACAGCCCAACCAGGCTCGCTGTACAGGAAAACCATGCATGCTCCTTCGGCTCCGTGGCGACCCGCCAGAGATCAGGCCTAACTAGATCGGATCCCGGAGCCTGTCCCGTCGCCAGTACCCCTTCCAGTCGCGCATCGCGGACAGCCTCGGCCAAGGATCGGGCCTGGGCAAACGCATGCGTCGCGAAACCTGACCGGTCGTTGTCGGTGTACTCGGTGCGCGCCACGGTCATCCAGGCTCGCGCCTTGGCTACGGCATACTCCGCTGCGGCATCGCCCAAACCGTTCAGCGAGCGCACCTCAGCCTCTTGGCGATCAATACGCTCAAGGTCTTCTGCGATCACCCCATCGGTGAGGCGAGCGGAAACTCCCGCTAAATCATCCCCAACACGTCCGCAGGCACCCATCCGACTTTGCCGTCTTCCAGCACGACCTCGCTCCATTCTCCAGCGCGCTGATCAACACGGACAATCGTCCCTTCGTGCACTTCGAAGAGCATCAGGTCATCATCATCAGCGGGCGCCGAACGAACCGAAACGGCCCGGGCGAGGACGACCCCCCGATCAGGTTGCCCGATGCGGAACTCCTGAACGATAAGGCTCGTCCCGAACACCAGCAGCACCCCAAGGCCACTCACTGCCAACCACCCACCCACACGTCCCGACCTCTCTGACCTCGTGAGAATGCGAGTCGTCACGCCCAACGTGACCGCCAACCAAGCGGTCGACACGAACACGATGAGAAGGCCGCGCGGCACCAACCGGAACCACCACGACCACGCCGAAATAAGCCAAAAGCGCGGCAAGGGCTCGACCGCGTCGGCCGTGAGCGACCGCGCGAGGTCAAGATTCGCGCGAATATCGGGATCTCCGGGGGCCCGATCGAGCGCACGCTCCCAAGCGAGGATCGACCGGCCGAGTTGACCCCCCTTGAAGTACGCGTTTCCCAGGTTGTAGTGGAGGTCCGCACTCTCATGCCCGGAGGCGAGGACGATCTCGTATGCGTCCACAGCCCCCTCGTAGTCGCCTTCCTGATAAAGCTGGTTGCCACGTTCCAGAATCTCGCCCTGAGCGACGACCGAACGGGGAGATAGCGCTGCGCTCGCAATGCACATCAGGACGAAGGCACCTCGACGAATCATCACTTGAGCTCCCGATCCAGGGCGGCCATGAGCTCGCCCGCCCGATCCAGAAAGCGCGCCTTCTCCTCCGAATCCGTTCCGGGAGGCGCAAAGCGCTGACGATCGCAGTGATCCAAGCAGGTCTTGAGTTCAGACACGGTGTCGCTGGCCGCGCCCTTTTTCACCAGCCTGGTCTCCAGATCGGTGGTCTTTAGTCCAGCTTCAGCCAAGTTCAGTCGGTCGCCGATGAGTCCACGCAAAGCCCGATCGACTTCGGCATAAAACACGCGGGCGTCAGCGTCCGCAGCCAAACGGCGAGCCTCCGCAAGCCGCTTCTTGGCGACCTTATTGGCCCGCCGTCCCCTTGCGTATGCGACGTCGCCTTCGAGCAGATCCCGATGGCGCCGTAAGGCAGTCGCGCCCGCGATGCCCGCCAGGGGAAGGAGTGAAAACATCCAGAAAGCGGCACCTTGGAAGAGGAAGTTGCTTGCGGGCCTCAGGCTCGCGCTCCCCAGATGGATGAAGCGGATGTCTTCGCGAAGCTGTGACACACCCCCACGGGTCAGGCCCGGAGGGCCGCCTGGGGCCTGCCCCGTTACGGTCAACGGCAGGGCCGCCGCCGTTGCCGTGCGGTAAGCGTTCGCCCCCTGATCGAAGTAGCCCATCTGGACCGCCGGGATCTCTCGCAGCCCCGGGGCCCGGGGAATCAGAACGAACTCGAACGTCTTAGAGCCAGCCAGCCCCGACCCAGAAGCCGACACGGACTCCGAGATTTCCGGAGGGAATACCTCGAAGTCAGTCGCCACCGCGAGCGTGGGGGCCGGCACGGTGCGGATATTGCCGCTACCCGACACACGCACCGTGAGCGTGACGGCTTCGTTGGTCGCAACGGAATCGCGGTCGAGGGATGTGGCCACACTGAGCGACCCAACCACGCCGCTGAACGGTTCAGGTCGCCCTGGTGGGAGCGGATCCACCTGCAGCGTCAACGTCTCCGAAAGCACAGTCGTCGGCACGGTGCTGGTTCCAAAGAGCCCACTGCGACCGAAGATGCCATCGCGCGGATCGTTGCGCCGGACTCGGACCTGAGCTTCGAGCCCAAGCGGTTCGAGGGTGCGCTCCCCTGACCCTGTCGGTACGATCGCGATGCGCCGGATGACAGCGCTCGCGTACTGCTGGCCATTGCGCGTCAGCTGCTCCACCTCAGGCCCGCCGGCCGGGGTGATGTCCTCCACCCAAAACCCGCGAGATTCAGGCAGACTCGTGAAGGTGTAGGAGGTGACATCAACACGCGTCCAAATGCGATACTCCACGACGAGAGGTTCCCCGTCATGCACGCGGGTCTTGGACGGGCTCACGGTGACGAACAGGTCCTCCGGACCGACCTCCCCAGTTTGGCGCTCGCCGCTCGGCCTGGCCGCACTTCCCGCGCCCGATTGCGTTGCGGCCCCGACAGCGACGACTCTCACCTGAATCGGCTTAGTCAGCAGCACCTGTCCACCGGCAAGCAAATTCAGCTCGGGAATCTGGAAGGTGCCTTCCGCCAAGGCTTGGAAGCGATATTGAATGGTCAGCGAGACAGTGGTGCGTCCATTGTTGATTTGCATGGACGACTGGGTGCCGCTGCCAAGGTACTGCGCATACGCGCCTACATCGGGCATTTGCGGCTCCCGGGTAAGCGACTGTGTGCCGGTGATCTCGACGTTGAGAATGAACGTGCGGCCCACCTCGACCAGATTCCCGGGGGTAATAAACGCGCGTGCAGAGACGTCCTGAGCAGACGTCCCCGCCGGCAGGGCGGCGAGTAGCCCAGTGAGGACAAGCGACCTCATGCGCGTGACGGACCGCATCACTACCAGGGCTTCCGGGGCTTCCGGCCACGTGGTGCTGCGCGTTTCCGCTCCACATCGCCCGGGTCTTCGTCGATGGCATCGAGGAGCCGTTCGGCCTCATCAGGCGTCATCTCGCCGGGCTGCGGCTGCCCTTGGCTTTCCTGCCCGTCGGCCTCGGCGGGCTGATCCTGAGGATCCCGGGGCTGATCCTGGGGGTCCTGCGGCTGATCCTGGGGGTCCTGGTCCGGCTCGCCTTGGTCCTGCTCCTGGTCCTGGCCCTCCTGGTTTTGCTGCTGATCCTGATTCTGCTGTTGGTCCTGCTCCTGTTCGTCGTTCTCGCCATCATCCTGCTGCTGATCTTGTTGCTGCTCCTCTTCTTGCTTCTCCATCTGCTCGAGGACCCGCTCTAGGTTGTGCTTGGCATCGGGGTCGGACGGGTTCATGCGCAGGGTCTGCTTATACGCCTCGAGGCTTTCCTCCAGCTGCTGCGAACGATAGAGCGTGTTGCCCAGGTTGTAGTACGCGGCTGCGGCCAGACGGGTATCTCCAGATTCGATGGCAGCCTGATACGCCTCCAGCGCGCGCTGGTAGTCAGCACTTTGATAAAGGGCGTTGCCATCATTGAAGCCGATCAGCGGAGTCTCCGGAGAAACCGCCATAGCCTCGAGGTACTTCTGATGTGCCTCTTCGAAGCGGCCCTCTCGATAGAGCCGATTACCCTCTTCGGTCTGTGGGCGGCCGGCCTGAGCATGCACGGCCACCGGCGCCATCAGGCACATGCCTGCCACGACGGTTACCAAACCAATCCATCGATGGATGTTTTTCACTCAAACCTCCCGGCCCATTCGGTCTGCCCACGTCGTCTGTCTGATACGAGCCACTCGAAGAACAACAATGCCAAGGCCAACCCTAAGAATATCTGATACTGCTCCTCGAACTGCGTGATCTGTCTTTCATCCACGGACTCACCCTCTACCCGAGCGATCTCATCAATGAGATCCTCGAACGCTGCACTCCCGGGTCCGCTGCTGATGAAGGTCCCGCCCGACTGCGATGCCGCCGCCTGAAGCGTTTCGACGTCCAGCCGAGTCGTCACCACGTTGTTTTCGTCGTCGCGTAAGAAGCCCTGCCGATTTCCCTGCTCATCGAACACCGGGACTGGCACCCCTTCTGGAGAGCCTATCCCCACGAAGTAGAGGTGGACGCCGTTCTCGACCGCACGGGCCAGTTCGGCGCCGAAAGCCGTCTCATGGTCCTCGCCGTCGGTAATGATGACGAGCACACGCGACTCCCTGCCAGCCTCAACGAGCGCGTCCAGTGATACACGCAAGGCAGCCCCGAGATCGGTTCCCTGAACCGGCATGATGTCGGGCGTCATCGCAGATAGAAACATCGCGGCCGCTGAATAGTCGGTGGTGAGCGGGCTCTGCACGAACGCATCGCCCGCGAACGCCACCAGCCCAATGCGATCCCCGTCCATTCTGCTCATCAATCGAAGGATGGCGAGTCGGGCGCGTTCGAGCCGATTCGGTGAGATATCCTCCGCTAACATCGACTGAGACAAATCGACCGCGATCATGATGTCTTGGCCGATGCTGCGGACGGTCTCCAAGCGGGTTCCGAATTGCGGGCGGGACAGCGCCAGCACGAGGAAGCCTACCGCGGCGACCTGCATGACGACCTTTACGCGACGGGCCGGAAGGTGGACCGAGGCCGTGAGCTTCTGCACGAGTTCGGACTCACCGAACACGTCCAGTGCGCGGGCGCGGCGACGCGCGGCAAACCACGCGAGGGCCGCGAGCGCCGGCATCGACAAGAGGCCGATCAACCAGAGAGAGTCGCCGAATCTGAACATCAGGGCAGCTTCCTGAGGGCCGTCTGTGACAACACGACCTCGATCATGATGAGCAGGAGGCCGAGGCCCAGCACGAGGGGAAAACGCTCCTCGTATTGCGTGAAATTCTGGACTTCGATCTCGGTGCGTTCGAGTTCATCGATCTCGTCATAGATCGCGGCCAGACTCTCGGTGTCTGTGGCGCGGAAATACTGCCCGCCTGTTTTTTCAGCGATCTCGCGCAGTGACGCTTCGTCGATGTCGACCTGCACGTTGGCGTAGCTGGTTCCCCGCAGCGGGTCCGAGACTGGCATGCGCGCCAACCCCCGCCCACCCGCACCGATCGTATACACCCGCACGCCCAACGCCTGCGCCACCTGGGCCGCCGTAACGGGGCCGATCTCACCGCGATTGCTGCGGCCGTCGGTGAGCAGGATCACGACTTTGGAGGCTGCCTCAGACGCCTGCAGGCGTTTGATGGCGGTCGCGAGTCCCATGCCCACCGCGGTGCCGTCCTCGATCATGCCGATATCGAGTTCGGTGAGGAGCGTCCGAATCACCGAATAGTCCAGGGTGAGCGGAGCCTGCGTAAACGCCTCGCCGGCGAAAGCCACGAGGCCAATACGGTCATTGCGGCGACCCGCCACGAAATCCGCCGCCACCAACTTGGCCGCTTCCAGTCGGTTGGGCTGCAGATCCTCGGCCAGCATCGAGCTCGACACGTCGAGCGCGAGAATAATGTCAATGCCTTCCGTGAGGACGTTCTCAGACGTCATCCCCGTCTGTGGGCGGGCCAGAGCAAACACAAACGCGACGAGCGCGAGGGCGCGCAGCAACCCCGGCATCCGGTGCGCCCAACGGCTGCGACCCTGTCCCACGGCCACGACCGCGTCCACCGCCGAATAGCGGATCGAAGTCGACCGATCCCGTTCGACGCGATACCGCAGCCAACATCCGAAGGGGATCAGGGCCAGGAAGCCGAGCACCCAAGCGTCTTCGAAGCGGAACATCAGGAAGCGAGCCCCGTGTTGTCGGGGGCGGACTGAGCGGGGGTCGCGGCGTCCCGAGCCGTCGGGGGCTCCGGGGCAGCCGCGTCTTCAGGCGTCGAGGGTTCGAGAGCAGCGGCGCCCGCATCTGCTGGCGTGACAGGCGCGAGGTCGTCCAAATCGATGACATCTGGCGCCGGGTCCTGCTCGTCCACGGGTGCTTCCGTGGCCCCGGCGACAGGGATCGAGCCCTCGATGAGTGCACGACCCAGGATCAGCAGCGCCCGAGAGGCATCCGCATCTGGCCGAGCCTTGGCGAACTTCACCATGTCGCATTGATCCAGAAAGCGGCGTAAATCCTGCCGAAACACCGCGTCCACCCGCGCCTTCTCAAGGCCGCTCATGACCTCCCTGGTGGTCATTTCTAATGCGTCCACGTGGAAGCGCTCTTCTACGTAACGTCGCACGATCTCGGACACGGCAATGTGGTATTCCTTCACCTCACCGCGCGGGAGCATTTGCGACGCTTCGACCGCATCAAGTGCCGCCAGCGCTGCAACCCACGCGGGTACAGGCGGCGCCCGTGGTTTGGCCGGCGCTGCCTTGGTCCCTCTGCCACGCCGGTAGCGCCAGAACACATAGGCGAGCAACAACAGGACCAGAAGGATGAGCACCCAGCCCACGATGATGACGACCCCGATAGGGATGCTGAGCGGACCGCGGATCCCGCGAATGTCCCCACCCTCATCCGCTCCGACGCTCAACACCTCGATGCCAAACCGATCCGTCCGCAGCATTTCCGAAGTGCCATCGGCAGAAACAACTTCAAGCTCGAGACTCGGCAGCTCCAGCTCACCCAACTCGAACGCTGTGACCGTAATCACCGCCGAAGTCCGGGCGCCGCCAGGAGTCGTTGTAGGTGGAGCTAGCCGCGCATCGAGAACCTCGAAGGGATAGAGGTCCACCGAGTCGGGCCAAACGACCTGTGCCCCCGTCGGGTGCTCCACCGAAACCGTCATCGTGATCCGGTCGCCGACCGTGACCAAGGTGGTATCCACATTCGTGGTGACTCGGGATTGCGCGGACAATGCCGCCGGGACGGCCACGAGGCATACGCACACGAACGCAGCCGCAGTCCGAATCATCCGCGCCTCCGCATGCGCTCTTTGAAGAAGCGCATGAGCGGACGCACATACGGCTCGCCGGTCTGAATGTCGATGACGTCCACCCGGCTCCGGCGAAAGAGCTTATCCAGAACCTCTCGCCGCTTGCGACCGAAGTCCTGGAACGCCGTGCGGAACCCGGCATCAGAGGTATTCACCACCACGCGCTGCCCGGTCTCAGGGTCTTCGAGTTCCAGCAACCCAAGCGGCGGCAGCTCTTCCTCACGTGCATCGCCCAGACGGACCGCAATCAGGTCGTGTCGGCGTCCAGCGACAGCAAGCGCCTTATCGAAGCCCTCATCGCGGAAGTCAGAGACCAAAAACGTGACGGCTCGCTTGCGCTGGATATGTGCCACGTATTCGAGCGCGGTCGTGATGTCCGTGCCACGTCCGGTCGGTTGGTGATAGAGCAGCTCGCGAATCACACGCAGTACGTGGCGCCGGCCTTTCCGGGGCGGAACGAACTTCTCGACGTGGTCGGAGAAGATGACCAGGCCGACCTTGTCGTTGTTCTTGATCGCGCTGAACGCGAGGAGCGCACAAATCTCGACGGCTACCTGGCTCTTGAGTCGCGCGCGCGTGCCGAAGTCACCAGAGGCGCTCACGTCCACCACCAGCATGACCGTCAGCTCTCGTTCTTCCTCGAAGATCTTCACGAACGGCGAGCCAGCCCGGGCCGTCACGTTCCAGTCGATACTGCGAACGTCGTCCCCGTACTGATATTCCCGGACCTCGGCGAAATTCATGCCGCGGCCCTTGAACACCGAGTGGTACTCACCCGAGAAGACCTCGTTGACGAGGCCGCGGGTGGAGATCTCGATGCGCCGAACCTGCTTGAGGATCTCGCGGGGAATCATCGCTCGGAATTCCCTAGGGCACTTCGACGCGGTCCAGAATGCGCTGAACGACGTCCTCCGGAGTGACCTCTTCAGCCTCCGCTTCGTAGGTGACGAGTACTCGGTGTCGCAGCACGTCCATACCCATCGCTCGCACGTCGTCCGGCGTCACAAAGCCACGGCGCTGCAGGAACGCATGCGCGCGGGCCGTCTTCGCGAGGCAGATCGTCGCCCGCGGCGACGCGCCATAAGAGATGAGGTCGGCCAGATCGTTCATGCCGTACTTCGCCGGATCACGCGTGGCGAGCACCAGATTCACGATGTAGCGCTCAACCTGCTGATCCATATAAATCATCTGCGTGGCTGCCCGTGCGCGAATGATCTCGTCCGGGGTCACGACAGGCTTCACGGGCTCCGGCGGACCCGCCGACATACGCCGCATGATCAGCAGCTCTTCGTCCCCGGTCGGATACTCAACGGACAGCTTTAACATGAAGCGGTCGACCTGAGCCTCGGGCAGCGGGTAAGTGCCCTCCTGCTCGATCGGGTTCTGCGTCGCGAGCACGAGGAACGGATCGTCGAGCTTGTAGCTGTTCTCGCCGATGGTCACCTGATGCTCCTGCATCGCCTCGAGCAACGCCGCCTGCACCTTGGCCGGGGAACGGTTGATCTCGTCAGCCAAAATGATGTTGGCGAAGATCGGCCCCTTCTTGGTTTTGAACTCCTGATCCTTGGGATCGAAGATCAAAGTCCCGATCAGATCCGCAGGCAAAAGGTCAGGCGTGAACTGCAGGCGCCGGAACTTCGTGTCGATCGCCTCGGCCAGTGTTTTCACCGTGAGCGTCTTCGCGAGACCCGGCACGCCCTCCATGAGCACATGGCCATCCGCGAGGAGCCCGATGAGCAGACGCTCGATCATGGTCGATTGCCCGACGATGACGCGGCCAACCTCCGTGAGCAGACGCTCCACAAAGGCGCTTTCCTGCTGGATCTTCTGTTGGATGACCTCGATATCGAGGCTTCTTGATTCGGTCATTTAAGGTCTGGGTTGGTCGGGCGCGAAAACAGTGTGATTACAGACGTAGTCTTGCAGCGGTATGGTAATGGATGCTTTCCGTCTGTGAAGGGTTGCTGGGCGTTGATGGTTCGGTCTTCGGAACGGGCGGGTACTTCCTCTCCGCGAGGGCGCTGCGCTTTGGCTGGGGTTCGGGGGGCTAATTGTTGCTTACTCCAGAATCCATTCATTCTCGTTCACTTCGCTCCGAGGCGGGGCCTCGAGCCTCGCGGTGAGGAAGTGCCCGCCTGCTCCTCGCGGCCAGTCACGTTGGGGAGGCACGGGGGGGTGGTGCCCGGCTGCTGCTTGTGGCTGTTCGCGCTGGGCGGCACGGGGGTTGTGGCGCCCGGCTGCTGTTTGTGGCTGTTCGCGCTGGGCGGCACGGGGGTTGCCGGCCTGGTGCGTAGGGCTATTCGTGCTTGTCAGGACGGGGCGGCGGCGGGAGGAGGGAGAGCGGGGTCGTTGGTCCAACCATCGCGGCACCTACCCGGACAGGAGTCGGCCGCGACGGCTCGATCGCCACAAAACCCGTGTCCTCGAAAATCGTCCACCTGCCGGGGAGGGAGCGTCGCGACGCACGGATCCTGGCAAGGCTCGAGGCTTTGCCTCGGAGCGGAGCGAACGAAAATGAAGGAATCCCGGAGTAAGTAACGGTTAGCCGCCGAAAACCCCGCTCCCGCGAAGCGCCCTTGCCGGGAGCCGTGCGCCGCGACGATCCCGTCCCAACCCGAAACGGTGATACATTCCCCGTCTTATGATTTCTGTTTCCAACCTCTCCAAGCAATTCGGCGACCGCACACTCTTTGAGAATGCGTCGTTCCAGCTCAATCCTGGGCAGCGCTACGGTCTCATCGGCGCGAACGGGTCGGGCAAGACGACGCTCCTCAATGTGATGAGTGGGCACCTCGACTCAACCGAGGGGCATGTCGCCATTCCCAAGCGTCTGCGGCTGGGCGTTCTCAGGCAGGATCAGTTCCTGTATGAGGACCAACTCGTCATGGACGTGACGCTCATGGGCAACCCAGAACTTTGGGACGCCATGGTCGAGAAAGAGGCGATCCTGGCGAAGGCCGAGACAGAGTTTGACGCCGATCGTTTTGGGCAGCTTGAGGAACTCGTGCAGTTGCACGACGGATACACTGCAGAAGCCCGTGCAGCCGAGATCCTTGAAGGGCTCGGGCTGCCTGCCGAGGTCCACCGTCGTCCGCTGTCTACGCTGTCGGGTGGCTTTCGGCTGCGTGTCCTCCTCGCCCAGGTCCTAGCCAGCGCTCCTGATGTGCTGCTGCTCGACGAGCCGACCAACCACCTGGACATCCTCTCGATCCGTTGGCTCGAAAAATTCCTGCGTGACTTCACAGGGCCGGTCGTCGTCATCTCGCACGATCACCGCTTCTTGGACAACGTCGTCACCGACATCCTGGACGTCGATTACCAGACGGTGACGCTGTATAAGGGCAATTACTCGTTCTTTTTGCAGGCCAAAGTCGAGGACCGCGAAAGACGTGAGAAGGATATCGCGGGGCGGGAGCGAGAGATCGCGCACCATCAGAAGTTCGTCGACCGGTTTAAGGCCAAGGCCAGCAAGGCGCGTCAGGCCCAGAGCAAGGTCAAGATGATCGAGCGCAAGGTCGAAGAGATGGGCGAGCTCCCGGGGAGTTCGCGTCGCTACCCGAAGTTCCGTTTCAAGGCTCGCCGACCCAGCGGCAAAGAGGTGCTCAGGATCAAGGGCATCAAGAAGGCGTTTGCCGAAAACGAAGTGCTGCACGGAGTCGACCTGGAGGTCCGCCGCGGCGACCGTCTCGCGATTATGGGACCCAACGGGATCGGCAAGTCGACGCTCCTCAAGATCATCATGGAGGACCTGGAGCCCGACGCGGGCGAGAGCACATGGGGCTACGAGACCCACGTCAGCTACTTCGCCCAGGACCACAAGGAGACCTTCGAGGATCCCTCGCGCACCACCGAGGAGTGGCTCTGGGATTTTTGCCCAGGTAAGGACCGTGGCTTCGTGCGCGGCCAGATGGGCATGATGCTCTTCTCTGGAGATGACGGCGCGAAGAAGCTTGAGTCGCTGTCCGGCGGTGAGGCCGCTCGGCTCGTCTTCAGCCGAATCGCGATGGAGAGCCCGAACGTGTTGGTTCTCGACGAGCCCACCAACCACCTGGACCTTGAGTCCATTGAGGCGCTGGTTCAGGGCCTCCAGAACTTCGAGGGCACGCTGATCCTGGTTTCGCACGATCGCTGGTTCGTCAGCCGGCTCGCTACCCGTGTCGTGGAGATCAAGAAGGACGAGGTGAAGGACTACCTAGGCACGTACGACGAGTACGTGCACTACTGCGGGGATGACCACCTGGATGCGGACTCGGTCATCCTCAAGGCGAAGACAGACAAGCAAGGCAGCGGCACGGGGACAAAGCCGGATAAGAAGTCCTGGAAGCAAGCGTCACAGCCCTCGGCGGCGGACAAGGCTTCGGTCATGAATCGCCTCACGCGCAAACGTGACGAGTTGACCGGGAAGATCGAACGTGGGGAAGCGCGGGTAGCGGAAATCGATGAAGTGTTCTGCCAGCCGGGATACTTCGAGGCAACAGCCTCGGACAAGATCGCCAGCCTGCAGGACGAACGGGCCAAGCTGCAGCGGCACTCAGAGGCGCTGATGGACGAGTGGGCGACGGTGGAGCGGGAGATCGAGGCGCTGTAGGATCGGCGGCTCGCCTGGGCAGGCAAGCTTGTATGGCCCCCCTACCCTTCCAGCAACGTCTCTACATGTGCAGCGGTCGCGAGCGCCAGCCCATCAATGTTGTAACCGCCCTCCAACAGCGACACGACCCGACCTTCGCAGCACGTGTCGGCGAACTCCTTGGCCTTGCGGGTCATGCGCCGGAAGGCGTCGTCCGTGACATCAAAACAGCCCAGCAGGTCGTCCTGACGGCTGTCGAAGCCGGCGCACAGGATGATGAAGTCGGGGTCGAACGCGGCAACAGCGGGCTCGAGCTGCTCGTCCCACGCGCGCAGCATGTCGATGTCTCGGGAGCCACAATCCAAGTGCACATTGATGTTCGAGCCCGTCCCTTCTCCGCTGCCTTGGAGGGAGGGGTCCCCCGTCTCTGGGTAGGCGGCCCAGTCATGCGTTGAGTAAAACAGCACCGAGGGATCGTCATAGAACGTGTTCTGCGTCGCGTTCCCGTGGTGATAGTCCCAGTCGATGATGAGGACCTTCTCAAAGCCGTGCGCCTGTTGCGCGTATCGTGCGGCGATCGCCGCGTTGTTGTAGTAACAAAACCCCTCTTCTTTGCCCGTGTTGTTCGCGTGGTGCCCCGGGGGGCGGACGGCGCAAAAGGCATTGCGCACATCTCCACGGGCTACCGCATCTACCGCGCCAAGCGCTCCAGCGACCGCGAGTTCGGCGATGGGTCCGGTCACTTCGATCTGGCGGATGCCCGCGACGTGCTCCGGTGTGTGATGCGCGTCGATGTAGGGTGTGGGGTCTGCTGCGGCCGCGAGCGGACTCATCTCGTCGACTAGGCCACGTTCGTTGAGCACCTCAAGGATTCGAACCAAACGGGCGGCGACCTCGGGTCGAGGGGCCCCGCTACTGGCAGGCGGCACGACGTGCGCCAGCGATCTGGCATCGTACACGAACCCCGTCCCACTCGCCAGAGCCACGGAGCGGGCAGCGGGCGCACAGCCGAACGCGGGGACAAGCGAGGCCAGGCCAAGTCCTGCGACACCGTGCGATGCCTCGACGATAAACTCTCTACGCGTGGTCACTACGCTCTCCTCGTGGCCAGTCCCCTACCTCTAAGTCTGGAAACGAGCATAGGCAGCGGGACTACGTTTCGCCAACGGACAAAGGGCTGTGGGACCACGGTGGGCGAACGAAGAATCGGCCGCGGGACCACGTTGGGCGAACATCGCGGGGAATGACGAGGTGACGAACCGGGCTCTTGCCGCAATGCAACGACACCCGTCGTTTGACCAGCTTGCGCAGGCCCGCCCCACTCAAGGAACGTGCTACATGGTGTTCACTCGACCGCTGGCCGCCCCGCTACCACGCCGCGCACATTGGGTCACGCTGTGCACCCTGTTCGCTGCCTCGACGCTGCTGGCCTGCGGCACCGAGGATGCACGACCTGGCCGCGCCGCCGCGTACTCCGTCGTCGTGGAGAAGAACGTGCCTGCGGCCATGCGCGACGGGGTCGTGCTGCGTGCCGACGTTTACCGACCGGACGCGCCCGGTCGTTTTCCGGCCATTCTGCGTCGGACGCCGTATTCGAAGGTCGGCGGTCGCTTTCCGGGCCAGTATCAGGAATGGGCTAGCCAGGGCTACGTGGTCGTCGCCCAGGACACGCGGGGCCGATACACATCGGACGGTGTCGCCGTACCACACGACGAGGCCGAGGACGGGTACGACTCAGTCGAGTGGGCCGCAGCACTCCCCTACGTGAACGGGCGCGTGGGCATGTACGGAGCGAGTTACGCCGCCACGACCCAACTGACGGCTGCTGGCCAGGCACCGCCCCACCTCGTTGCAATCGCGCCTAGCTCTTCTTACACGAGCCGGTACGACATGGTCTTCCAGGGGGGTGCGTTCTACCTCTCAGATGGGCTCGGGTGGAATCTTGGCCAGGCGGCGGACGTGCGGAGACGCGCCGCCGGAGCCTCGTTTGCAGAGCGCGACGGGCCGGTCGGCCTGTCGGAGGAAGAACGAGCACTCCTGAACACGGAGTGGATGTACCACATGCCCCTGAAAACGATCGCCGTCCAGGATCTGCCTACGCTCGCGCCGGGCTACTACGACATGCTCGCTCACCCGAGCTACGACGAATTCTGGGAGACCTACGACATCGGACTGCGGCACGATCGATTCGAGACCCCGGCGCTCCACGTCACGGGGTGGTACGACACACTCCTGAAGGGCACGCTGGAGAACTTCCGCGGAATTCGTGCGCGCGCGGCGACCGCACGGGCCCGGGATGGCCAACGCCTTATTGTTGGCCCTTGGACGCACTCCGGCCCGACCCTCGCCTCCACCTCGATCGACGATACCGATTTCGGCGCGTCGGCTGGGCTGGACTACGAGGGCCTCCTGCGGAATTGGTTCGACTATTGGCTTAGGGATGGCGACGCTGCCGTGATGGACGCGCCCCCGGTGAGAATCTTCGTGATGGGCGTGAACGCGTGGCGGGATGAGCAAGAATGGCCGCTCAGCCGAGCCGTCCCGACGCGATACTACCTACGCAACCGGAGCGAGGCGGGTGCCTCCGCGCCCGGAGCGTCCGTCGATGATGGATCGCTGGACGTGACGCCCCCAGGGGACGAGACACCGCACCGTTACCTCTACGACCCCGCGAATCCGGTGCCGACCGGAGCAATGTCGGGGTACTCTCGGGCGCCGTCGGATCCGACAGAAATGGGGACCCGCCCTGACGTCCTCGTGTTCACAAGCGATGCGCTTTCGGCGCCGTTGGAGGTGACGGGCTACGTCGGCCTCACACTTTGGGTCACGTCCTCCGCAGCAGACACCGACTTCACGGGCAAGCTCATCGACGTCTTCCCCGATGGGACGGCACGTACGCTCACGGACGGAATCTTGCGCGCTCGGTACAGGAACGACCTCCGCCGTCCGGAGCTCATGGCGCCGGGCGAGCCGGTTCAACTGACCATTGATCTTCTTGCGACGAGCAACGTCTTTCTTCCTGGGCACCGCATTCGCGTGGAGATCTCGAGCAGTAACTTTCCCCGCTTCGACCGCAATCCGAACACGGGTGCACCGTTCGGGACCGACGCGACCCTGCGTGCAGCCGAACAGACGATCTTCCACGATGCCGGGCGGCCCTCCTACGTGTTGCTGCCCGTCGTGCCGGGCGCCTGAGTACAGCTTCGTGGCACACTCCGGAGGCCAGCTCCGCTCGCTTCGCCAACCTTCGAGGTGCGGCCAACCCGCTCGCTTGCCGCGCCGCCCCATACGTCTCAAGCTGCACGCATGAGAACTCACACTAGGTCGGTCGGCCCCTACCGCCAAGTCCGCAGTCTCGCTTTGTGCCTGGCGCTTGCCGCATGCAACGTCACCCCGCGCGCGGAGCCTCAAGACTTCCAGATCGTCGCCCAGTTGGACATCGGCCAGAACCCGCACCAGATCTCCTTTTCCGAGGATGGCCGAACGGCCTACGTCGCAACCGCGGGTGAAGACCGCATCACGCTGATCGACGCGATCGACCACTCGATTGCAGGGACAATCTCCGTTCCGGGCACACCCCTCGGCGTCGTGCCCCTTCCTAACGGAAAGGACCTCGCGGTCGCGCGCTTTCAGGCAGGAGGCATCGCCCGCTACGCGCGTAGCGGCAGTCCTCTCGGGGGCGATCGCGGCACAAGGCTGGCCCCTCGTTGATCATCGGGCCGTACCCCGGGGACAGATACCTGGTCTCGGTCGAGCAGGCAGATTCGATGCACGTGTTCGACGGGGCTGGCTTCACCTTCGTGGAGAGTTACCCCACGGGTGATCGTCCCTTCCCTGCCGCCGTAACCTCTGACGGCCGTCTCGCGTTCGTCCCTGGGTACGCGGACGGCACGGTGACCATCATCGATCTCTTCAACGACCGTGTGATTGATACGGTGCAGGTCGGTACCCACCCGAGCGGCGGTGCAGTGCTTCGGGGGGACGAAGAGTACGCAGTCGTGGTGCGTGGCGAGAACAAGATCGTCTTCATCAACACGGCCTCACACCTCGTCGTGGGCGAGTTGACCGAAGGCATCGGCGAATCGCCGTTTTCGTTGGTCGTGGCCCGAACGGTCGCCTGGCATTCGTGAACAACACGGCTAGCCACGACGTCTCGGTCATCGACCTCTCTAGCGGCCTCGTGATCCAGAGGATCCCCTTGCCGGACACCCCGATTGTGATGGCTGTGCATCCGTCGGGACATGAATTGTGGGTCTCATCGGAGGGCGTGCATCGGCTGACCGTGATCTCGATTCCGGATGAGTGGAGGGACGACCCAAGGAACGTTCCGGTCTTGTCGGAGCCGGGGGCGCCCGTCACCGAAGTGGCGGTCATGGGCATGATCCACGCATCGCACAGGTCGAGCGAGCTTTGGGGGCTCGAGCAGGTAGAACAGACCATCCGCAGCTTCGCGCCAGACGTGGTCTGTGCGGAGATCGCGCCCGACCGCTGGGAACGCATTGAGCGGGACCTCAGAGTGAGGGACGTGATCGAGGACCCTCGGGTGCAGCGTTTCCCCGAGTACACAGACCTGATTCTCCGCTTGTCGGCCGAAGCGGGCTTCGAAATCGTCCCGTGCGCCGGATGGATCCTCGAGATGTCCGACCTCCGTAACGCCCGCATCGCGGAGTTCGTCAGCGACGAGCGATGGGCCGGGGTGAGAGATGAATATGAACGGCGACTCATGGAGGTCGGTATGCAGCTCGGTGCCCCGGACGGCGCGGAGGACGATCCCGTCTACATCCATTCCGACGCGTACGACCAGCGCTACAAGGCGACCGCAGCGCTCTACGACGAATATCAGAACGACATGATCGGTCCCGGCGGCTGGACCAACATCAACGTGGAACACTACCGCAACGTGGACCGGACCATTCGCGAATACCGGGGCAAGCGGATCCTGATCACGTTCGGAGCTGGCCATAAGTACCAGCTGCTTGAGCGTCTTCGTGCGCGTACCGATGTCTTGCTCGTCAGTCCGCTGGACGTCCTACCGCTGGAGGCCAACCGTTGATGGATTCGCGAGACGGCGCAGTTGAGCCACCCGTGCATGCGTTGGAACCATCTGCCGAACAAATGAGCGCGATGCTCGCTCGGGTGTCGGAGCTAATCATCGAACATGTGGTGACGCTGCCCGACCAGCCGGCTTCGTATGCGACCGATGGGCGCACAGAGGCTCGGGCTCTCGCGGAGGCACTGCCTGAGAACAGCGGGGACTTCGCGCAGCTCATGCGGGTGCTGTTCGAGGATGCAATCCCGACCTCGTTCAACACCGCTGGACCGGGATACCTGGCATACATCCCCGGTGGCGGACTTTTTCCGTCGGCCGTGGCCGACTTCATCGCCACCGCTGTGAACCGCTATGTCGGTGTCTGGGTGGCGGCCCCCGCGCTCGTCCAGCTTGAGATGAACGTCGTTCGCTGGTTTTGCGAGATCGTCGGCTACCCGGAAGGGAGCGGTGGCATTCTCACGAGCGGCGGTTCGTTGTCCAACTTCACCGCCATCGTCACGGCGCGGAGAGAACGGTTACCGGAGGCGTTTTGGTCGGGGACCATCTACACGTCGGACCAAACGCACCACTCCGTGCGGAAGGCGGCCGTGCTCGCCGGCTTCCCGGAGGCGAACGTGCGGGAGATCCCGTCCAACGATCGATTCGAGATGCGTTCGGACGCGCTTCGCGCGCGCATCATGGAGGATCGTGCAGCGGGCCTGGTCCCTTTCCTGATTGTGGGCAGCGCAGGGACCACGAACACGGGGGCCATCGACCCGCTAGACGCACTCGCGGACATCGCCGAGCAGGAAAGTCTCTGGCTTCACGTGGATGGGGCCTACGGGGCCTTCTTCTCGATGACAGAACGCGGCAAGGAACTGCTGAACGGCATCGCCCGCGCCGACTCGATCACGCTCGATCCCCACAAGGGGCTCTTTCTGCCGTATGGCACCGGCGCTCTGTTGGTTCGCAACGAGGATTCGCTGCGCCGGGCGCACGCGACGTTCGCAGACTACATGCCGGTCATGCAGAACGATGCCGATTTCGTCGACTTCTGTGACGTGTCGCCCGAGCTGTCGCGCGACTTTCGCGGCCTGCGCGCCTGGTTGCCCATCAAACTCTTCGGCATCGGCGCGTTCCGTGACGGGCTGGACGAAAAGATGGACCTCGCCCGATGGGCCGCTGATGAGTTACGCGGGATTCCTGACATGCAGATTGTGGCCGAGCCTCACCTGTCACTCACGGCGTTTCGTCTGCAGCCCGGTGGATGCTCTGGGGAGGAACTCGATGCGTTGAATCGCGATCTCCTCGCGCGCGTCAACGCGAAGCAGAATGTCTACCTGACGGGGACCGTTCTCGACGGGCGGTTCGCGCTGCGGATCTGCGTGTTGTCGTTTCGCACGCATATGGATCGTATGGAGCTGTGTGTGGCTGACCTTCGCGAGGCGGCGGATGCCGTCCGGCGCGACGCGCTACCAGCCAAAACCGGGGGGCTTGCTTGATTAAGCACCTTGAAGTGCGGACGCCCGGGAAGGGGCTCCACGAGATCACGGACGCTGTTCAAGACTGGGTCCGCGCCTCCGGAGTTGATGAGGGCCTTTGCACCGTGATGATCCAGCACACATCGGCCAGCCTCACGATTCAGGAGAACGCAGACCCGTCCGCGCGTCGAGACCTCGAGAGCTGGCTCGATCGACACGTGCCAGAGGGCGACCCGCTTTTCACTCACACCGCGGAAGGACCGGACGACATGCCGTCGCACATCCGGGCTGCGCTGACCGCCACAACCCTGTCGATTCCAGTGGTTCGCGGGCGGCTCGCGCTGGGCACTTGGCAGGGGGTCTACGTGTGGGAGCATAGGGCGCAGGGGTCGTTGCGTCGGTGCGTGATGCATTTGGGGTCGTGAGCAGCCGTCGGCGACACTCGACCCAACTCTGGCCTGACGATAGGATACGCGAATGACCAACCCAGCCGACGCGAAACGCGACACCGTCCTGATCGCCAGCTACATCGAACCCGACCTAGTCGAGCGCATGCGGGCGGTGAGCCCCGATGTTGAAGTCGTGTATCGACCGGACCTTCTTCGGCCACCGAGGTATCCCGCCGACCACGGAGGGGCCGATCGGGCCCGCACGCCCGACCAAGAAGCGGAGTGGCTGGACTACCTCAGCCGCGCCACGATCCTGTTCGATTTCGATCGCGCCCACGCGTCGGACCTCCCGGACCGCGCCCCACTCCTGCGTTGGATCCAAGCGAGCAGTGCGGGCATCGGCCAATTCGTGAAGCTTCACGGCTACGCCGCACGCATGCCGCAAACCGTGCTCACCACCGCCCGGGGTGTACACGCGATTCCGCTCGCAGAGTTCTGCGCGATGTCCATGCTGATGCATTCTCGCAGGGCGCTCCACGTTCTTGAGGAGCAACGGGAACGAAGATGGGACCGCTTCGCGGGAACAGACCTTGAGGGCCGCACCGTAGTCGTGGTCGGGCTTGGGGCGGTCGGCACCGAGGTGGCGCGGCTAGCCAAGGCCCTACGGCTCCGTGTGGTGGGCGTGAAGAGAAATCCGGACACCGGCGCGAGCAATGGCGCGGTAGACGTGCTGATTGGGCCGGCCCAACTGGCTGCTCACCTCCCTGCCGCGGACTTCCTGATTCTCATCGCGCCGCACACCGACGAAACTGAGGGCATGATCGGTACGGCCGAACTCGCAGCGCTGCCACGAGGGGCCGCGCTGATCAACATCGGTCGGGGTGCGCTCGTGGACGAAGCGGCGCTGGCGGCGGCGCTGAGCTCTGGGCACCTGGGGGCTGCGTATCTGGACGTGTTCGCTGAAGAGCCACTTCCCTCCACTAGCCCTCTGTGGGACATGCCCAACGTGGTGTTGAGCCCGCACTCGGCGAGTACCAGCGATCGGGAGAACAGCCGTATTGTGGACTTGTTCTGTGAGAATCTCAGGCGATACCTGGCTGGGGACCCGCTGATCAACGTGCTGAAGGCCGGCCAACTCTACTGAGCGACCCTAGTGTCCTGAGTCAGATGTCCGTTTGCATTCGAGCGCCGCTGCATCCACGCTGGTTTCGTTGCTCGTCCGCGAAATAGCGTTGCTATTCCTTGTCGTCGCGCCTCGCCATCGCGGCGCATCGACACTCTCGATGCTGAACGGACTTCTGACTCAGGACACTACCCTCCGATCACACCCCGCAGCAGCGTCGCGACGAAGAGGCCCAGGTAGTTGCCGGCCGCGTAGCCCAGCAGTCCAACCGCCACGCCCGGCAATAGCCGGTCGGTGTAGCCACGAGCTGTGGCCAAGGCCATCGCGGAAGCCGGTCCACCGACCGCCGCCTGAGAGGCGACCGCCAGCGTCTTCAGATCCAGCCCGACAAACCGCCCCAAGCCGAAGATGATCACACCGTGCACCCCGACGGTGATCAAGGCGTAGTAGACCACCGGCGGCCCGACGGCGACGATGTTCGCGATGACGGAACGGGCGCCGTTGCTCGCCAAGAAGAGGAGCACCAGGTAATTACCGATCACCCCAGCGCCGTTGAGACGTTGCACCGCCGGCACCTGGGCCAGAATGAGCGCGATCGTCGTGAGCCACAACACGCTGGGGATCGGCGCGAGCATTTCACCGAGCATGCCCGAGATTGACAGCGCGGCCAACACGACCAGGACCATGATCGCGATGTCCAGCAATGAGATCGCTCCCACACTGGAGTAGAGCATCTCCTGTAGCGTGGCGCTTTCAGCGCCATCGCTTGACGCTGGCGCGGGTGACGGAACCGAAGTGGGTCCCGCAGCAGGTTGGACTGCACGACCGGCGAACAGAAGCGGCACCGTCAAGCACGCGGCCATCCAGATCGCGGTGACGATCACGTCTGCCGCGATGCCCGCGGCGAACAGGTCACCGCTCGTTTCCAGCGCCGCGCCCACCGCAGCGAAGTTCACGCCGCCACCGGTGTAGGTCGCGGTGTACTGCCCGGCCAGCTTCCACGTTTCTGGGCCAATCGAGTCCACGAGGAGCAGCGCGGCAACGGACGCGCCGACGGCGGAACCCAAAGCGCCCACGGCGAAGGCGGCCAACATTCTCGGGCCCGCTTGAATGACGGTCCGCACGTCAACGGTGAGTAGGATGAGCACGATGCCCGCGCTCACCGCCGGCCCACCGAGGAACACGTACGCCGGCGAATCTCCTGGGATGATCCCCGTATTCGACAGAAGCATCCCGAGCAAGATGCCAACTAAGGCCGAGCCGAGGGCCCGGAACGGCTTGTAGCGGGCTTCGAGGAGGACAGCGACTGCCACGACCGCAGCAAGAATACCGAGAACGGCCGTGGTGTCGGTGATCACGTCACACGCCCCGGACCCGGAAGGAGACGCGGAGCTGGCCCGACATCATCTCACCGCCCCCCGGTCCACCCGGGCCCGCGCACGACCCGTCCCGACATGGTCCCCGTCGACTCCCCATCGCGCAGGACCTGTCCGCCATTCACGAACACATGCACCACCCCCGTCGAGTATTGATGCGGCTCTTCGAAGGTCGCGTGATCGATGATCGTGTTCGGGTCGAACACCACGACGTCTGCGAAGTAGCCCTCCGCGAGGAGACCCCGATCCGAGATACCGAGGTTTGTAGTCGGGAACGAGGTGAGCTTGCGAATCGCCTCCTCCAGCGGGATCACCTTTTCCTCACGGACATATTTCCCGAGCAGGCGAGCGAAGTTGCCGTAGGCGCGCGGGTGCGTGCTGGCGTCCGTGAACGGCGGCTCCGGAGCCATCGAACCCGCGTCCGAATCGAAGGCGACCCACGGCAACGCGATCTGCCGTTTGACGTTCTCCTCGGACATCAAGAAGTAGACGACCTGTACCCGGCTTCCATCCTCGACTACGAGATCCATTGCGGTGACCTGGGGCGAGGTGCCCCGCTCGGCCGCGACGTCGGCGAGCGTTCTGCCGATGTACCCCCGCAGATCCGGATTACGGAATCCAACCAGCAGGGTACCCGCCGGGCCCGCGCCGCGCATCAAGTTCTCCCAATCATTTTGATCCACAACCATCTCGGCTACCACCCGCGCCCGCACCGCAGGGTCTTGGAGTCGACCCGCCCACGCGTCATAGCCTCCCTCCTGGACCCAAGGGGGCATCGCGGCGTCGAGCCCGGTCGACCCGGCCGTATAGTTGTACATGTCCGCAGTAATGCGCAGCCCCTCTGCCTGGGCGGCTTCCACCATTTCGATCACCTGATCGAGCTTGCCCCAGTTGGCCTCCCCACCCTGCTTGAGATGATAGATCTCGGCGGGAAGTCCGGCTTCCCGAGAGATCGTAATCAGCTCGTCGACCGCCTCTATGAGCTGGTTACCCTCACTGCGCATATGCGAGATGTACATCCCGCCGTGCTCGGCTGCGACCGAAGAGAGCGCGATCAACTCATCTGTGTCGGCGTAGAATGCGGGCGCGTAGATGAGCGAGGAGCCGATCCCCATGGCGCCTTCCTCCATCGCGACTTGAACGAGCTGTCGCATGCGGTTCAGCTCCTCCTCGTTCGGGGGACGGTCGGCGTAACCCAATTCGTGGACACGCGCGGTTGTGGCACCCAGGAAGGAAGCGACGTTCGTCGCGACCCCTTTGTTCTCCAGGAACTCCAGATATTCCCCGAGGGTGGTCCACGGCACCTCGAACGCGCCGCCCAGTAGCTCAGCCGCACGATCCTCTCCGCCGACCCCATCCTTGAACTCGTCGAGCCATTCCGCCTTCATTGCATCGTTCATGGGGCCCATCGAGCTGCCTTCACCAAAGACCTCGAGCGTGACCCCCTGGCGAATATCCCCCTGCGAGCGCCCGTCGATGATGAGCGGCTCAGTCGCCCATGAGAGCATGTTCACGAAGCCAGGAGACACCGCCATTCCTGTCGCGTCCACGACCGTGGCGGCTGTAGCTCCCGATAGGTCTCCGACCGCCACCACTCGATCGCCGCTAATGGCCACGTCGCCGACGAAGGGCTCGGAGCCCGAACCGTCGTAGACGGTACCGCCGCTAATCAGGACGTCGTAGGACTCACCCTCGGCGCACGCGGCGGCGGTGAGAAGTACAGTTAGGGTCAACAAGCGCTTGATCATGTCGCGTACCGTGGGGCCGGAGGGTGCCGAGCGCGGCCACTGAGCCGTGCCGAAGGTCGCAACATAAGGACCGGAGGTGGGTGGGGCCAACGGAATCGACCGGGAACCCCTGCATTCCGCATTCCGCTCATTGGGACCGGGTTGCTTCCGGCGTCGTAGCCACCCGGCCGGACCCAGGGTGCCGAACTCGCGGCCGCGCGGCCAATGTGACGGACTTGCCCCTCTGTGCATGCCCCGTCATCGTCCCTGCCGCAGCAGGCGCCACCAAAGGACGGGCGCCCGAGCATCCAATCCTGCACAGTCGAACTCGAGTGAAAACAGTGATGATGACGATTTCGCGTGCGGCGCTTCTTACGGCCCTCGTCGCGGGGACAGCCTCCGCCGCCCACGCGCAGCAACGCCAGCCGGTCCAACCCGCTGACTACGCCCGTTGGGAGACCCTCGGCTCCGGATCGCTTTCGTCGAACGGAGATTGGCTCGCCGTGCCGATTTCCCGCGTAAACGGTGACAACGAACTCCGCATCCACCGCACCAACTCCGACTCAGTTGTTGTGGTGGCCTTCGGGTCTCGCCCCTCGTTCTCCGAAGATGGACGATGGCTGGCCTACGCGATCGGCATGTCGGAGGACGCTCAGGAGGAGGTCCGGGAAGCCGACGGCGAAGTCCGTAACGATCTCGGCGTCCTCAACCTCATGACCGGGGCACAGCAGACATTCTCCGAGGTCCAAGGCTTCGCGTGGGGCGCAGGTGGTTCTCACATCGTGCTCGCGCGCTATCCGGTTGACGACTCCGGCGTCATCGTCGTCCAGGAGATGGGCACGGACAACAGGGTCAGCTTCGCGGACGTGGCCTCTTGGGCCTGGCAGGACGAGGGCCCCTTGCTCGCCTTCGCGGTCCACGGCGCGGAAGGTGTCGGCAATGGGGTGCAACTCTACGACGCCTCGACTGGCCGCGTGCAGAGTCTGGATGCCAGCAGCGCTGAGTATGCCCAACTGACGTGGCGCGACGATTCGTCCGACCTCGCGGTGCTTCGCGAATTCGAAGACGAAGCACACGAGGAGCCCGGTCACATCCTGCTGGCCTGGCGGGGGATCTCTGGAGCCACGAGCACCTTCGCACTCGACGCATCAAGCCACGAAGAGATCGGAGCAGACGAACGCATCGTGACGTTCCGACCGCTCACCTGGGCCGACGACGGCGGCTCGATCTTCTTCGGCGCCAAAGAGTGGGAACGCTCTGAACATGTGGACGATGATGCGGGCGGGGACGACTCCGAGGCTGCGGACGACGATGACGACGATGACGACGACGCCGACGATGACGACGGCATCGTCGGTGATGGCGATGCCCAGACGACGCCGCCCACCGGCCTCGACCTGGACCCCGCGAAGATGGAGATCTGGCGTTCCACGGACGAGCGCACGCTTCCCACGCAGAAGAGGGACGAGCGCAACGACGAGCAACGCAATGATCTCTTCGTTTGGCACCTCGACGCCGGACGCACGCTGCGCCTCGCCGACGAGACGCTGGACGGCCCTCGCATCGTAGCCGGCGGGCGCCTCGTGCTGGCGACGAACGAAGACGCCTACGCATTTGAGGTGATGTTCGGGCGAGGAGGCTCTGACCTGTATGCGATCGACCCATCGAACGGAACGCGGAGCCTGGTGGCCGAGCGCATCGGGTTCGGGTACGGTGCGAGTCCCACGGGGCGGTATGTGCATTATTACCAAAATGGTCAACACTACGCCTTCGATCGTGAGGGCAAGGCCCAGATCGACCTCTCAAGCGCCAGCGGCGCCAACTTCGGAATCGAGAGCTACGACCACCCCGTCGAGGAGGTGCCATCGTACGGTGTGAGTGGATGGACCGAAGGCGACCTGTCCATGGTCGTGAACGACGAGTTTGACCTGTGGGAACTCCCAGTCGCCGGAACGCCCACACGTCTGACGAACGGCCGGCCGGAGGAGATCACGCACCGCCTACTCCGGCTCGATCCCGACGCCGACGCCGTGGACCTCACCCAGGACGTCTTCGTGTCCCTACGCGGGAAGTGGACGCTTCATCAGGGCGTCGCTCGCCTCCGCGGAAGCCGGGTGGACCGCCTCCTTTATGAGGACAACGGCGTGTCGCGGATGGCGAAAGCCACAGATGCCGACATGTATGCCTACGTGGCCCAGGACTTTGACGACTCCCCCGACTATTTCGTGGGGGCCAGCTTCGACCGCGCCCGGCGGGTGACACAGACCAACCCGTTCCAAGAGGAGTATGCCTGGGGCCACACGGAGTTGATTCAGTACCGCAACCACAACGACGCACAGCTCCAGGGGGCACTGTTTTATCCGGCCAACTACGACCCGTCCAAGACATACCCAATGATTGTGTACGTGTACGAATTCCGTTCTCAGAACGCGAAGGTGTACTCGGCCCCATCGCATCGGAACTACTACAACCCCTCCGTTTGGACCGCTGAGGGATATTTCGTGCTGCAACCCGATATCCTCTTCGACTTTCGCGACCCTGGCGTATCATCGGCCAAAACACTTGAGCTCGCGGTGGCCGCGGTGGTGGAGACCGGCATGGTCGATGCGGGTCAGGTCGGGCTCATCGGTCACTCATGGGGCGGCTACCAGGCCCAGTTCGTGCCTACCTATACCGATGTGTTTGCGGCTTCGGTATCCGGAGCCGGTATCAGCAACTTGGTCACGATGTACGGATCGATCTTCTGGGTCGCGGGGGCCCCGGAATCTGAGCACTTCGAGGTCGGTCAGGAGCGCATGGAGGTGCCGTACTACATCGATCCCGAAGCCTTTATGCGGAACTCAGCGGTCTTCAACATCGAGTCGCTGAACACCCCGCTCCTGCTGGAGGTCGGAGACGCCGACAGGAACGTCGACTGGCGCCAGAGTATTGAACTCTACAACGTCGCGCGTCGCGCAGAGAAGCCGCTGACCATGCTCGTTTACTACGGCGAGGATCACGGCATTCGCGGGGAAGAAAACCAAGCCGACTACCAACGCAAAATCATCGACTGGTTTGATCACCACTTGAAGGGCGACGAAGCCGCCGCGTGGATCACCGAACAATCGAGTTGGTTGGAGCAAAAGGAGACCAGCGGGAAGGGCCGATGAGCGTAGACGGAGAGGAGTCCGCTGAGTCGTCGCAGTCCCGTCAGCTGGTGGGTCGAGTCACATGAGCACGGAAGAGGCACTGCGTGCACGCAGTGGATCGGCGTGCGAGTTGTGCGGCGCGGCCGAGACTCTGGGAGTCTACGAAGTCCCCCCAACTTGTGAGGGTGCGGCGAACGACTGTGTGCTGATCTGCGCGGCGTGCAAAGGCCAGATCGAAGATCCAGCGACGCTCAATGCGAACCATTGGCGGGGGCTCAGCGACAGCATGTGGAGCCAGGTCCCCGCGGTGCAGGTCATGGCCTGGCGGATGCTCAAGCGTTTGAGTTCCGAAGCGTGGGCACATGACCTTCTAGAGATGTTCTACCTAGATGAAGCGACCCAAGCCTGGGCGGAGGCTGCTCCCCTGCCGGGCGCCGACAGCCCCCCCGCCGGCGCGGCCCTAAGGCACCGGGACAGCAACGGCGCGGTACTCGCTGGGGGTGACATCATCACACTCACCAAAGACCTGAGCGTGAAGGGTGCAGGGTTCACCGCCAAGCGGGGTACGGCCGTCCGCGGCATCACGCTGATCGAGGACAACGCCCACCACATTGAAGGCCGCATCAACGGTCAGCGCATCGTGATTCTGACTGAGTTCGTAAGGAAGTCCACATAATGCTAGAGTCCAACCCATGACCTTCATTTTGCTCATCGTTGGGTTCGCCCTACTCCTCGTCGGCGCCGACGCGATTGTCACCGGCGCGAGTACGTTCGCGCGCCGAATCGGCATTTCGGAGATGGCGGTCGGACTCAGTGTGGTCTCGATCGGCACCTCGCTGCCCGAACTCGTGGTGAACGTGATGGCGAGCGTGCAGGGAAACGCGGGGCTCGCGATCGGCAACGTGCTGGGAAGCAACATCGCGAATGGGCTCCTCATTCTCGGCGTCGCGGCAGTGATTCGGCCGCTCCCCATCACCGAGCGGACACTGCTGTCTGAGATCCCGTTCACACTGGCTGCGGCCCTACTCGTGGGCTTCCTGGCGAACGCAGCCCTATTCTCCGTCCCCGGTCCTCTCACGATCAGCCGGATTGACGGGGCCATTCTGATCTTCTTCTTCCTACTGTTCCTCTCCTACCTATTCGGCGTCGCCAGAGACACGCTATCTGCGACCAGCGAGTCCGGTCCTACTTTGCCGGCGCTCGCCCGCATGGGGGGAGGCTGCCTCGCCCTGGCCATAGGAGGAAAGTGGGTCGTCGATAGTGCGCTCGATTTGGGTGGACAGTTTGGCATGAGTGAGTCATTCGTCGGAATCACTGTGGTGGCCATTGGAACGTCAGTGCCGGAACTCATGACGTCGGCCGTGGCGGCCTATCGTGGCAAGAGCGACCTGGCCATCGGGAACGTGGTCGGCTCCAGTATTTTCAATCTGCTGTGGGTGCTGGGCGTGAGCGCGCTCATTAACCCAATTCCTTTCGATGTGCTCAGCAATTCAGACCTGGCCATGGTGATCGCAAGCAGCACGTTGCTTATTGGCGCGGTTGTCTTGGGGAGTCCGCGAGCGATCGCCAGATGGGAAGGCGGATGCCTCTTGGTCACGTACTGCGCCTACCTGGCGTTCGTGGTTAAGCGAGGCTGACGGCCGGCCCAGCGAGGCTCACTTACCCCCGCCGGGCCAGCACCTTAGCCGGATGATTCGGCAAGCAGAGTTAGCGCCCGTTGAATGTGCCGTCGGTCCGCCGCTCGTCGTGGCACGGTTAAGGCTGCACGCTGAAACGCTTGCCGAGCCTCCTCTGGGCGGTCCAAATCGCGCAGGGCCATGCCCAACTCCAGGTGGTTGACGGCGTCTTCTGGCGCCAATTCAGCGGCTGACCGCAGGTTATACTCCGCTTTCTCCCAAGACGCCTGCCCCAGCACGTCCCCGCCCAGAAGTTTGCGGGCCAGAAAACGTAGCATCCTGTTCAGGCGCATGACCGCGGCATGGAGTCTGCCCTGGACATGATGGGCGCCGGCATGAGCAGGATCGACCTCGAGGACCCAAGACGATTCGTCTCAGGCCTGCTCGGCCAGACGAATCTTCGTTCGTCCCCCCTCCTCCTCCGCGAGCATCCCCGAGGTGACCGCGAGCCAATAGCGGGCCGAGCGGTGAATCGTTCGACGAGCACTCTGGCTCGGTCTGACGACCTCGCCTTTTTGGAATCTGCCAAGCCCAAAGCACCCTGATAGAGCACGATCTTCGCGACGACCTGTCCCACCACCACGACGGTGACGATGAGCAGAGTCAGCGCGGGGGGTGCAGCGATCACCGCTGCAAGCAACAGGGCCTCGGCGTTCACCACTGGCACCAGGCCATTCACCACCGCAGCCGCAAACAGAGAGAGGAGCATCAGCAACGTCATTCCAGGCCCCCAACAGTCGCGTGGTCATCCCGACAATCGACCGAGTGTCGATCACGACTGAATGCTACAGATCAGCTCGAACGCACTCGATACGTACTGCTGCCCAGAGTGGGTGCCGGAATCGCGTAGGTGCTTTGTAACAGCGGGGAGGGGGTTCTACCGGGGGAACGCCCCATAAAGCGCGTCCAACGCCAACATCACGTCGTCGTCCGACAGATAGACGTGGAACTCACTCGTGGTCGACGCGACCTCCGCTACGCTCAGTCCCTGTAAGGCGAGCGGCTGCAAGAAGCGGTACAAGACGCCCGCAGTTGCGACATTGTCCGGGGTGAGTGACACCGAGATGCTGGCGATATCCCCGGTGACCTTGAGTGGCCGCTCCCCTACCGTCTGGCGTACCAGGTCCAGACTCCGCGCCTCGGTGATCAACATGATTTCCCTGATGCCTTCGGAAATCGTGAGATAGCCCCCGGCGCCTCGGATAACCTTCTGCAGATCCAGTAGGCCCTCATGGCAGCGGGCCGTGTTGGGGAAGGTCACCACCGCCAGGCCACGTTGGACGGTGAGTCGATCTGCGAGCCTAAGTGGCGCCCCACCCTCGGGATCGAGCAGGCTGGCCTGCAGCCGCGACAGCGCCATGGCAATCGCGGTGATCTGGACCGGCTTTTGTGCACGCGCCTCCACGGCGCCATGAATATGCCGCGCGACTCGGCTCAGATTCATCAACCGCTGGGACAATCCGAGTTTGAGCGACGGGTTGAGATCGATGATCTCTCTCACGGAATCGGCAATTTTGCGCATCTCTTGTTATAAACCAAACAAATACTGTTGCCAATAGCACATTTTCGTCGTTTTTCTTCGCGACGGCCTAGCGGGAGGCCATCGTTGCGCCCACACGATTGACCCTCGGCCCAAAGGCCCCCGAAAATGCCGGTACTTACGACCATTGAATGCCCCGTCTGCTGGGGCGGCGTCAACGTCAGCGCGGACGTCATGCTTTCTGAATTGCTCGATTGTGGCGACTGCGGTGCCGAGCTCGAAGTCACCGCGCTCTCCCCTGCCCTTCAGCTCGCCGAGGCCCCCATGTCCGCCGAGGACTGGGGCGAATAAGGCACGTGGCCGGCTCCACAGAAGCACAGGCCACCGCAACGACCGCCCCGCGGATCGTGTTGGTGTGCACCGGGGTCCGCCCTGAGGAAAAGATGCTGGTCGAAGCGTTCGCCGCCCGATCGGTCGAGCTCTTCACCGCGGATGATCGGCGAATCCATGGACCTCTCGACGCTTGGCCTGAAGGACTTCCGTCGGCCGACGCCGTCATCCTGCGGGCCAAAAGCCATTGGCGGAATGCCGTGTTGGCCCGGTGGATTGAATCCCGTGGCGCGCTTGCGGTGAACAACAGTGGCGTGATCGAGACATGTGGTGACAAAGTCGCAACCACACTGCGCCTGATCGAACACGGCGTTTCCACGCTTAGGTCCTCGGTGAGCTTCTCGGCAGAGAGCGGTCGCGCAGCGGCGGACGCGGTGGGGTTTCCGCTGGTCGTGAAGCCGGTCGTGGGTTCCTGGGGCCGCCTCATCGGGAAGATCTCCGATCCGGACGCCCTCGAGACGGTGCTTGAACACAAAGAGGCGCTGGGCGGGGCACCACACGCGGTTACCTACCTGCAGGAATTCGTCGCATCTGGAGGGCAGGACATCCGCTCCTTCGTGGTCGATGGCGTGTGCATCGCGGCGATACGACGTAGCTCGACGCACTGGCGTACGAATACAGCGCTAGGCGCGACTGCATCTGCGGTAGACGTCGATTCCGAGCTGGCCCGGCTCTCCGTCGCAGCAGCGCAAGCGGTCGGAGGAGGTGCGGTCGCCGTGGACCTCTTCGAGACGGACTCCGGTTACGTCGTCAATGAGGTGAACGGGGCGATGGAGTTCCGGAATTCCGTCTCAACGACTGGCGTCGACATCCCTGGGTTGGTGGCGGACTATGTGATTCGCGAGGCGACGGCGCGGCAACGCCTGGCCCACGTATCATGACCCGCGTCTCGATTCTGGGCGGCTCGGGTTATGGAGGAGGAGAGTTGCTCCGGATCCTCCTGAGCCACCCTCACGTCACGGTTTCCCAAGTGACATCGAGGGGGTTGGCCGGCAAGTCTGTCGGGCGGGCGCATCCCAACCTGCGCGGTCACACGGGTCTCAAGTTTTCTGACCCGGGCGATCTCCAACCCTGTGACCTGCTTTTCCTCGCGATGCCCCACGGGAAAGCCTCGGGCAGTTGGGACGACCTAGAACCCCTGGCCGAGCGTTTCATTGATCTCAGTGCAGACTTCCGGCTCGACGACGCGGAGTCGTACGCACGCTTCTACGGCACGCATCCTCGCCCCGATGTGAACAGCACGTTCACCTACGGACTCGCCGAAGTGAATCGTGACGCGATTCGAGGCGCCTCGCGAGTCGCAACCGGGGGCTGCAACGCCACCGTCTCGATCCTGGCTCTCTTGCCGTTTTTCGAACAGGGCCTCGTGCACCTGGATCGGACCGTGATCGACGTGAAGGTCGGGTCAAGCGAGGGAGGAGCCGACCCCAACGAAGGCTCTCACCACCCAGTGCGAAGCGGCACCGTGCGCCCATACCGGCCCACAGGCCACCGTCATACGGCCGAAATCGAGATGATCCTCGGCAGACACGGTGCGGCTCGCGTACACCTGAGTGTCACCGCCATCGAGATGGTGCGAGGCGCCGCGGCCCTCGCCCACATTTTCCTCAAGGAGACTCTGACCGAGAGAGACATTTGGGGCATCTTGCGCGCCCGATACGACGACGAGCCGTTCGTCCGTATCGTATCGGAACGCACGGGCGTCTATCGCTTTCCGGAGCCGAAGTTGCTGGCCGGGACCAACTATTGCGACATCGGCTTCGAGCTCGACGCCAACTCAGAACGACTCGTCGTAGTCGCCGCAATCGACAACTTGGTGAAGGGCTCTGCGGGTCAGGCGGTGCAAGCGATGAACCTGATGATGGGTTGGGACGAGACGGCCGGACTCGGCTTCCCCGGCCTGCACCCCATCTAGGGATCGAGCCATGTGCAGGATACTCGCGCTCTGCGCTAGCGAACCGTTGGACGTCAATCCCTGGATCAGGGCGTTCGCCGACCAATGCCAGGCGAGCAAGGAGTTTCAAGGGCACGGGTGGGGTGTCGCCTCAAGGACCAACGAGCGATGGCTGCACCATCGCTCGATCCAGCCGATCTGGGAGGACGCTGCCCATCAGGCCCCCGAGTCGCGCCTCGTGATCGTCCACGCACGCAGCGCATTCCGTAACGAGGGGATCGAAGTAGGGAACAACATGCCCTTCGTGTCGAAGGACCTGACGTTCGCCTTCAACGGCGAATTGCGTGGCGTGAAGCTCGACGTCCCTGGCACCACCGGCGCGGCAAAACTTTTTCATCTATTGGAGCGCTTCCGCGTCAGCGCCGATGGCGATGTAGGAGCCGCACTAGAGAGAGTGGATCAAGTCGTGGCACGGCGGTCCGAGCACGTACGCGCGCTCAACATCGTGGTAAGCGACGGGCGTCAACTATGGGTCAACAGCCATTTTGCGGACGACCCCGACTACTTCACGCTCAACGACGCCTGGCTTCCGGAGATCAGTGGCGGGCTCAGAGTCGTTTCGTCGGAACGTTTCGACGTGCTGGGCATCAGCCCTGAATGGACCGCAATTCCCAACCACTCCCTGCGCGTGATCCCCGGTGAGGCACCATGCTCGTAGTTAAGGTCGGCGGAGGGGACCTGGACCTCTCAGCCATTGCCCGCGATCTCGCGTCGCTGGACCGCCCCTTTGTGCTGCTGCACGGCGCCAATCGCCTCCGTGACGAACTGGCGAATGCTCTGGGGCGCCCGCCCCAGGTCGTTGAGTCGATGTCGGGCTTCACGAGCGTGCTCACGGATGATGACGCCATCGACGTGCTGATGGCCGCCTACTCGGGCATCCGCAACAAACGCCTCGTCGAGGCGCTTCGGAAAGAGGGTGTGAACGCCCTCGGACTCAGCGGACTCGACGGCGGCCTCGTGACCGGTGAGCGCACCCGGGGAATTCGAGTCCAACGCGATGGGCGCCGGCTGCTCCTACGCGACGAATCGGGAAAGCCCCGCGCGGTGAACACGGCGTTGCTACACGACCTGCTGGCCTCCGGGTATGTCCCGGTGATCACGGTTCCCATGGCGGGGGAAGACGGGTCGGCCCTCAACACTGAGAATGACGATGTGCTCTCGTTGATCGCCGCGGATCTCAACGCCACAGAGGTGGTCTCGCTCATTGAGGCGCCCGGCTTGCTCGCGGATCGCGACGACCCAACGTCGTTGGTCACCTCGGTGCTCTCTGAGGACCTCCCTGCCTGGGAGGGCCGGGTCGAGGGACGCATGCGGAGGAAGATCAAAGCGCTGGGCTCACTATTCGACCGAGCAGCAGGCCATGGGCCGCGCTTCCACCTGAGTGACGGACGCGTCGCGCGCCCGATCTCTTCTGCGTTGGCTGGGGCCGGGACCCTCATCACTTCACAAGGCGGCGCGCAGGGCCTCCCCGGTGCGGCCGGGATGGACCTAGAACGGCGTGACCGCAGCGGCACCCTGACGACCGAAGTATTAGTCGACCCCATCATCGGCCAAGGCGACCCGAGACCGCCCGCCGAGGCGTCCTCTTCTACCGACATCCTCGCACGCCAGGCGGTCCATGAGTTGGACGTTTATGGAAAGCGGGGCCTTGCGCTCGTGTGGGGAGAAGGGGCACGCGTACGGGACGCTGAGCAGCGCGAGTACATCGACTGTATTGGCGGACACGGTGCGCTCGCATTAGGGCATCGCCATCCAGCTCAGGTGGCGGCACTCCGAAATCAGGCAGACCAGATATGGTTCGTTCCTGGGTCGTTCGGAAGCCCCAGCCGGGCTGACTTCCTGGATCGCCTCCACTCGGTTCTTCCCGCGGAACTCAACCAGACTTTTCTATCGAATTCAGGGACCGAGGCCGTGGAAGCTGCAATGAAGATCGCGCGGGCGCACACCGGGCGTTCCGACTTCGTAACCGCGATTCGCGGCTTTCACGGACGCACGCTCGGGGCCCTCGCGCTCACATTCGAACCGCACTACCGGAAACCCTTCGAGCCGCTCTTGCAGGGGGTTCGAAGGGTCCCATTCAACCGCGCAGAAGCGCTGGCGGAAGCGATCGACGAGGGTGTGGCCGCGGTAGTCCTTGAACCGGTACAGGGTGAGGGCGGCGTCCACGAGGCGGACCCAAACTTCCTGCGGGCGGCACGAGAGGGATGCGACCGCACCGGTGCGCTTCTCGTTTTCGACGAAGTCCAGACTGGCTTCGGTCGGACCGGCTCAATGTTCGCGTTCGAACGTCATGGTGTGGTCCCAGACATCCTGTGCCTGGCGAAGAGCATCGCCGGCGGCCTTCCGTTAGGCGCAACAGTGGTCCGAAAAGGCATCACGCTCCCGCCTGGGACCCATGGATCGACGTTCGGCGGCAACCCAATCGCGACCGCCGTCGCCGCAGCCACATTAGAGGTTCTCGCCGACTCTGATCTCGTCGCACAGGCCAATGTTAAGGGGCTGCGCTTCGCCGAGCAGCTTCGCGCCGTAGGCCCCGAAATCATTCGTGAAGTCCGCCAGGTCGGACTGATGATCGGCATTCAGCTCCGTGGGCGAGTCCGCCCCTACCTGAGCGCACTGCAAGACCGTGGCGTCCTGGCTCTCTCGGCTGGCCCGAGCGTCCTCCGCTTGCTCCCCCCTCTCGTGATCACCGATGCGGAGATGGATGAGGTCGCCAAGGTCGTCCTGGAAGTTCTGAACACGCCCCCGAGCCTCGACAGCGGGGACGAGTTGTAGGGGACGGACGGGTCAGCATCTCAAGCGATTTGCCCCCGGGCCAGGCAACCGGCAGCATTACCCCCTATGAAAAAGCTCCCGTTGTTCCTCTGCCTTCTCGCCGCGTGCACGCCCGCGGACACTCCTCCCGAAGCCGTCGCGGACGCCGCGGCCACACCACCGCCCGCAGCGCCGGTGCAGTTGAGCCAACTCGTGGGTGAGTATGTGAACGGCGCCGACACCATGTCCCTGCTCGAAGAAGGAGGCGATCTCGTCCTCCTGTTCTGGGGTGGTGAACGGCATGGGCTCGTCGCATCGACGGACGGCACGTTCACAATGGGCTCCGAGACGGTCGCGGCGACCCGTGGCAACGGTGGCCGACCCATCTCTGTCTCCGTGGCCGACCGCCAATTCACGCGCTTGGCACTCGGCCCGGAAGACGGCGGCACCTTCCAGATCACGCCCATCCGCGCACCGGACGAACTGCGGGCCGAAGCGCTCTCCGCGTCGCCACCGGACGAAGAGGGTGACTTCCTCGACTCTGACTTGGTGGAACTGGTGACGCTCGACCCATCGATCGCGCTTGATATTCGCTACGCCAGCACGAACAACTTCATGGGTGAGGTCTTCTACTCGGCACCGCGCGCCTTCTTGCAGCGCCCCGCGGCGGAGGGGCTCGTACGCGCTCACCAGGGGCTCGCGAAGTACGGGTATGGCCTGCTGATCCATGACGGCTACCGCCCCTGGTACGTCACCAAAATGTTCTGGGAAGCCACGCCCGAGGAGCTGCGGATCTTCGTCGCGGACCCGGCGAGTGGGTCCCGTCACAATCGAGGGGCGGCGGTTGATCTCACGCTCTTCGATCTCGCAACCGGCCGGCCGCTCACGATGACGGGCGGCTACGACGAGATGTCCCCGCGCTCGTTTCCTGAGTACCCGGGGGGGACCACCCTGCAGCGGTGGCACCGCGAGCTTCTGCGCGACGCGATGGAGGCCCAAGGCTTCACAGTCTACGAGGCTGAGTGGTGGCACTTCGACTACGGGGATTGGCGGAGCTACCGCATTGGCAACGCGCGCTTCGAAGACCTGGGATTGGCGGCCCGCTAGTCCTCGCGCAGCGCCACAACCGGCGCGATCCGCGACGCTCGCCGAGCCGGCACCAACAAAGCCGCGAAGCTCACCAAGGCCAGCAACACCGGAATGCCCACGAACGTCAGAGGATCAGCTGGCGACACACCATAGAGCGTACTCGCCAAAGCCTTCCCCAAAACGACGGCCAGGCCCAGCCCGACGACGACACCAAGCGCGAGAGGCTTGGAGCCCTGCGTGAGAATGAGCCGCACGATCGCGCCCGGCTCCGCACCCATGGCCATGCGCACCCCGACCTCGGTTCGCCGACGCGCCACGGAAAACGCCATCACGGCGTACAGGCCCACGGACGCGAGGGCGAGCGCAACGACGCCGAAGATCGAAAACATCCAGCCGATAATGACGTACTGCATATTCACGTCGCGGAGTCGACGCTCCAGCGTCTGCACCACTCCGACCGGTATATCGCTGTCCAGGCGCATGATCACGTCACGCAGCGGCGAGGCGAGCAGGAGCGGATCACCGCCCTCGGTGCTCCGAAGTGTCACGGCGAACCCGCCCAGCGGCCGCTGGGCTGCGGGAACGAACATGCCCTCGGGTGGCTGGCCGCCAACGTCAGACGCCTGAGCCATCTCGATCCTGTCGACCACGCCCACCACGGTCATCCAGGGCGACTCTGAGTCAGGCCGGCCTGTGCGTACCTGCCGGCCCAGGGGGTCTGCGCCGGGCCAATTACGTTCCACGAACCGCTGACCCACGATGACAACCAGATCGGACCCGGCCACGTCCCGGGCGTCGAACGCCCGCCCGGCGAGGACCTGAACCCCAAACACCTGGAAGAAGTCCGGGGTCACAGTGGTGAATCCGCCAAACGAAAACTCTGAATCATCGACGTAGTCTCGGTCGCGCACGCCATACCAACTGTTGGACGTACCCATACCGGGCAGCGACGACGACACCGCGGCGGACGCCACGCCCGGTAAGGCCACGACTTCTCCCTGGATTCGGTCAAGCATCAACCGTCGCTTCTCTGAGTCCGGATACGATTCGTTCGGCAGGTTCACGAAGGCGGTAAGCATCGCCTCCTTATTCACACCAAAATCGTTCGATCCCACCTCGAACGTGGAGCGCATCGTCAGCCCGGCTCCAATGAGGATGGCACACGACAATGCGACTTCCAGAGCGACCAACCCCCTAGATACGCGGTTCACATTTCGGCTCGAAACACCCCTTCCTGCGTCGCGTAGTACGCCCGCAACGTCGCTGCGTGTCGCGTGGATCGCCGGAAGGAGCCCGGCGGCAAACGCTGCGAAGACGGTCACCCCAATCACAAACAGGAGCATGTCGGTACCCATCTCGAACGTCATCCACGCGGGGGGACGCAAAGGAGTGATCGCCCGAGCAAACACCCGCAGAGGCACGGTGGTAAGCGCTACGCCCAGCAGGGCTCCCACGCTCGTCAAGATCAGGCTCTCCAGCAGGGACTGGCGAATGACCCGGAAACGATTCGCTCCCATGGCGATGCGTACGGCGAGTTCTTTACCACGCGCCATAGTCACGCCGAAGAGCAGGTTGGCCACATTCGCGCAGGCGATGAGCAACACACCGAATACGGCGACGAACATCGTGTAGAGGAGACCCTTGGTCTCGGCATCCACGAACTGTTCATCCTTTCACAACCGCACCACGGGGACGATGTCACGATTTAGCTCTGGATACTGCTGCTCAAGCCGCTTGGCCACCGTACCGATCTGGGTCCGCACGGCCTCAAGCGTCACACCTTTAGACATGCGCGCGATGACCTTGAGGCCGGCCCCCTCCCTTCGACCCAAGGCACCAGCATCAATCGACAAGGGGAGCCACATGTCTTGCTCTTCGCGGTCTTGATGGTGTCCGGCACACTCGAGTACGGTCGGGCCCTGAGCATTTGCGTGGGGATGTTCTTCGTCATCGTGTTCAGCCACATCGATCTGCGGCAACGCCTGGCCGCCCAGGAGATCTTCTACCCGGAGTACTTTTACTTCACGATCTACGCGGCAATCCGCACCCGATACTGCGACTTCGCATGCTTGTATTGGCTTCGTTTTGGATACTTCACGGACCGGACTCGAGGTCAGGGGCTTCGCATCACCACGAAACCTAGATCCGGAGCCATGCACCAACCTCTCAGAAGATCAACAGCCGCGTCGCCTTCAGCGTCACAAATCGCTCCAACACGCCACCCCCGCTGCCGATCGCCCTCCGCTCCGTGTACAGTAGGAACAGGTCACTCAGCGGCGCATGGATGAAGTTGGCCCGCAGGTTCGTGATCATCTCATCTGTGTCCGCATTGACCTGCACGAAGGCACCAAAGCTGAGGCGCGTGGACACCGCGTACTTGAGACGGCCGCTGTAGACGTCTACCGAAAAGTCGTTGCCCCCGACGGAGAGGTTGTTTCGCGACACCCCCACCTCCGCGGTGACGCCTGCGGACGGCTGCCAACGTCCCGATCCGCCCACGCTGAATCGAGTCCCACCGAAGTAACCGCCGCCGGAGACGTTCACTGAGCCAGACAGTTCCTTGCCCTGACTCGAGGAATACCGAGCCGACCCCGCACCGAAGCTATAGTCGCCTGCCGCGATGCTCGTTCCAGAAAGCGTGAAGGGACTACTGAGACGCTCGAAACGATCAGTGTAGCTGAGGTTCACGGACGAACGGTCATCGAAGCTGAATTGTAGGGCCGCCTGCCCTTCACGCGTCTCGAGTCGCCCTTGCAGGTCTGTAATGCGGGTCATCTCAACGTACGGATTCACTTCGAGCAAATACGAGTTGGCAATCCGCGGATGCACACCCAAGCTCCCGTAGACCTCTCGAATCCCGGTCCGCCGCACGAAGCCCATACCCGGATCGAAGTCCGCGCCGATCCTGCGCACTGCTGTAGAGATATTCCAGAATCGATCGCGCCAGCCCACGGCCAGGCGGGCCGCTTCGTCGTCTGTCCCGTCGCTGCGAGACGCAGCCCCGTAGGCGTTGATGAAGAGGTTGCCAGCCAATCTCATGTTCGTGTCGACGCCGACGGTCCGGTTATAGCGGCTGAGGCCGTCGAGCCCGGTCTCCTGCCGGTTCGTGAACATGACGCCGACATCGGAATCGCCCATGACGCCGGTACGCATCCGCAGCACGCTGAAGTTCTCTCCCGGCGCCCCATTGAAGCCTTCGCTCTGGATGTTGAGCATCCCCATTTCGAGTCCGCCAATGCGACCCGTGATGCGCGCCCCACCCGTGAGCGGCACCGGCGATCCACCCTGCAGCCCGATCTGACGCGAGTGGAAGAGCGTAAAGTCGCGGAGCGACGTGCCGGAACGTGGAGCGCCTGGGCCGTGATTTACGTCGCCGAAGGTGAAGGTGCCGGAATTCTCGAGGAAGAATTCCCGCTGCTCAGGAAAGAAGAGAGGGAAACGCGTGAGGTTCACCTGCTCCGCATCCGCCTCGACTTGTGAGAAGTCGGTCCGGTAGGTGAGGTCCAGCGTGAGGTTGGGCGTGATGCCGTACTTGAGATCGATCCCCGCGTCGGCATCGCTCCCCTTGAGTGGGGTCGCAAGGCCCGCACCGCTCGCACGCGAAGTGAGGGCGAAAGGCTTGATCGTCAGGTTGCGACCCGCGGGGAGTTTGCCAAGTCCACTCATCGTCCCGGCGGCCGAAACGAGAAAGATCCGGTTGCGACGATCCAGTGGTGCCCAATACGACACCTCATTCTTGCGCCGCACTCGCCGCAAAAAGTTGAGTCCCCACGTCTGATCTATAAGTCCGGGGTCGAACCGCAACGACCTCCACGGAATCGACATTTCGAGTGTCCAGCCTCGCTCGTGGATGGTCGTCTTCACGTCCACGACGCCGTTCCAGCCGTAGTCCCGCGTGCGTCCGTTGTCGAAAGCCTGCCCGTCTTTGAGGCCGCCCTTCGGATTTACGAAGAATAAGAACGAGCTGCGCCGATCAAGAAACGTGTCGAGCGCGAGCCCAAACGCATCCATCTCCTCGAACAGAATTCCGGGCGCGTCACGTTCGAGACTCTTGGACATGATCCCAGATGGATCCGAGTCGAACATCTGCGCGCCAATGTAGAGCTTATCGTCGTCGTACCCGACGTAGACCTCCGTGTCTTCGGAAGATGGCTCTCCGTCGTTCGGCTGCGCTTGGATGAAGTAGGTGATCGGCGAAATGCCTGCCCAACTCGCCTCGTCGAGTCGGCCATCGATGGTGATCCCCGTGACGCGCGTGATCGTGACCTCGGGTCGCGGTAGTGCCTCGAGCTCGGAGCCTGGGCTGCCCGTAGCCTGGGCCGATGTGTGCGAGGGGGCCATCATGGCGAGGGCGACGGAAAAAACCGCAGCCACAAAAGAGCGCGTCTTGGGGTTCAAAGCATCAGGTGGACGGAGGTGAATCAGGGTCACGGCGGCCCAATAATGCACCCCAGTCGCCGATCTGGCGAACGCCTGTTGCGTGAGCGGAACCTTCCGGAGCCCAATCGACAGAGTGGCAGCCCGCGAGTATCCTCTGAGCAGACGGCATCCTCTTGGTTGGGGAGCCATTCCTCCACGACAAGAGACCAACCGTGGGTGTGTTCCCCTTCGTCATCATACTCGTCGCCATCACGACGTTCGGAAGAATCGTGACCCGCCTGTTACCGAGCGGTGCGGCGCGTGCGGTCCCACCCCAGCTCCCGCCAGGCCAACTCGAGGACCTCCGGGAGTCGATCGATCAGCTGAGCGGTCGGGTTGTACGGCTCGAGGACGAACGAGACTTCTACAAAGAGCTCTTGGACGCACCCGGACGGCAACGGAAGCTATCGCCCCCTGATGGCAACAAGCCGCCTCCTTCGGCGGAGTAGTCCCGTGGGCGGCCTCCCCACGTGCCGCCACTTTGGCTCCCCAGGATCGTACACATTTGCCGCTAAACCCACACGCCCGTTCACGGCGCCCCATCACCCGTCGATCGAGGACAACAATGTCGAGATTCGCTGCGCTACTTCTAGTGGTCATCCTTCAAGCCGGGTGCGCCACCACGGAGGCCCCGTTCCAGGACGCTGACCCGAGCCGAATCGCGCGCGCGGATGTCGAGCGTGTCATCACCACGCTTGCGGCAGACGACATGCGGGGCCGCCAAGCCTTTACGGATGACGCCCTGCGGGCGGCCGACTACCTCGCTGGCGAGTTTGCCGCTGCGGGCCTGCAGCCGCTGAGCGGGACGGAAGGACATCTGCAGCGCTTCGTGGTGCGTTCTATCGCGACCACGGATGCTCAAGTGACCGTCAATGGGTCCGAGGTCGCAATCGATCGTGTCGGCGCTCACCTAGGAGGAGCGTCGCTCGCGTGGGCTACCGGGGACGTCAACGTCATGGTCGTCGGGCCGGACGACGACGCGCGGCCTGCGATGCTCGCCGCGCTCCAGGGTGACGCGGATGCGCTGCTCCTCGTGAACGAGGTACACGTCGATGCATTCCAACGGCTCGCAGGATTCCTTCGCCGACCGGTCCGGGTCGTCGGTGACGCCCCGGTCGCTAACGTCGTCGTCGCGGTCGTCAACGCGACGGCGGACGCGACGTACTCGGTCACGGCATCCGCTACGGTGGCGGAGGACGGCCTCACGAACGTGGTCGGCATGATTCCGGGGCACCGCACGGACGAGTTCGTGCTCTTTTCCGCGCACTACGACCACATTGGCATCCGCACGGCGGTCGACGGAGACTCGATCGCGAATGGTGCGAACGACGACGCTTCCGGTACGGCCGCAGTCGTGGCGCTGGGCAAATATTTCGCCAGTCGCGGCACACCCGAGCGTACGCTGCTCTTCGCAGCGTTCACGGCGGAAGAGGCGGGCGGCTACGGATCGAGACATTTCTCGACACAGCTCAACCCCGACCAGATCGTGGCCATGTTCAACATCGAAATGATTGGGACGCCCGCGACCGAAGGGCCGAACACGGCCTGGATCACCGGCTTCGAGCGCTCCACTTTCGGGTCGCTGCTACAAGAGGCTGTCATCGGCACTGACTACACGTTTTATGCCGACCCGTACACGACTCAGAACCTCTTCTACCGATCCGACAACGCCACGTTGGCCCGACTCGGCGTGCCAGCCCATTCCATCTCCACGACCCCCATCGATGTGGACCCCCACTACCACCAGGTGACCGACCATGTGGAGACGCTCGACCTCGACCACATGACGAATACCGTTCGGGCCATTGCGATGGGCGCCGAGACCATGATCTCCGGCGTGGCGACACCGACCCGAGTGGATCCAGCCACGGTCAATTAGGTCTGATCAGCGATACGTCCCACGGGGCGCCTGGGCCTATGGGCCTACGGAGCCCTGTTGGGCCCGGTGAGACAAACCTCACCGGGCCCAACAGGCTGACCTACTAGCCGCACAACGAATCGATAGGGTCGACGATGGATGCCCGACGCGCCGGCAGGTAGCTCGCTGCCAGCCCGACCCTCAGAACCGTCATCGACACCGCCACGAAGGTGGCTGTGTCGACCGCCGCGAGGCAGTACAGGAGACCACCGAGCACTCGAGTCGCGCCGACGGGCGGCGACCACCCCGAGCACAACGCCTAAGACGGTGACCCTCGCGCCCTGCGCGACGACCATACGGCGCACTTGACGAATAGGAAATCCAAAAGCGCAAAATGGGAGAAAGCGAAGCAAAGGCGTGA
>ERZ890510.27-NODE-27-length-119505-cov-8.169602_pt1 | contig 119505 bp, 102 predicted proteins | sample MGYA00521265_ERZ890510 | MGnify/ENA primary metagenome ERZ890510 (study PRJEB32303, sample SAMEA104408624) | aquatic metagenome | biome: Brackish water; feature: Chemocline; material: water | place: Baltic Sea | collected 2014-10-26T21:54:00 | depth 110 m ... | reverse complement strand
TTAGGTGTTTGAAGGGCGCGGCGATAGTATCGCCGCGCCCTTTTTTAATGTTTTACCCATTTTAATATTTTATTTAGCCTATGACAAAAAGGTGTCACACCAGGTATTCTATGTTGGGTTCAATCAAGAAAATCTTAGACACTCCAAAATTATGATACCTGTTTCAGCTTATCCAACTGTCGAATGGCTCCGTAGTCGGGCCTGTGATCGTCAGGCTGTAGTTTCGACTATAGGCCGTCGTCAATGTCTCCCTCCTCAATCCAATCGGTTCGTCTCCAGATTGAAAGAAGTAGTCTCCAGGCGTGTCGTGGTCGAACAGGGGGTTTGGATCAGTACGCCAGAAGGCGAAGTTGAAGTGCACATTGTGCTGAAAAACGGTGGGAAACGAGTCGCTATTTGCCTTTCTGAATCGTACAGTACCGGTTCGTCTATGAGCGATTCGCTGGTCCTCATTTATGGGCGATTTGACGGCCTTTACCGTATTGAAAGCGACAAAACTATTGGCGCCATGCACGATGCGCTTTATGCATTGATGTGCGATAAATCAGGTTGGTTCTCGAATTTTGGGCGCCTCTCTATTGGCAGGCTCGTTTCGAATTTAGCATTGATCGAATCCAATGCTGCTGATGGCCATCAGATGACGATTCTTGAAACGGAGAACGTAAAAGTGTCTAGAATGAGAATGTGCAAAGCCAACGACTGGGTAACCTCGTTTGAACAGGCATTGGATGTCAACATTCGATTCCGGTCGGCCAAATAAGACTGCTCTGGGAGTGCCTCAATGAACGTCAGATACTAGCTGAGAATTTACCGAACGAGCGGTCCACGGCAGACCTTCTAACTTTTCTACCGGAATGACAATCGATTTAGATATATGAACACGATTAGAAGAGATTCCCAAATTTCGATAGTACTGATACACCTGAGAAGCGCGTGCTGCCGCCAAATTTTCTGCGTTGCGCTCCGTACTCAAGGCAGAACCCGAAATTTCGATGGATCGTTCCGTACACGCGCTGGAGGTGGCCATGTTGGCACGCAAAACTTGCCTCATTTCTAAAGAAAGGACTGACGAATGGGCAGGGAAAAAGACGGAGGATAGTTTAGGAAGTTGGGAGCAGGCATCAGTATGAACAACAACGGTATGGTTCGACGTATGAGAATGGTCCTTATTGGAGGCTGTAAATCTCACTCGGTACGTACCTGCTCGGTCATAGATGTGCTCAGTTTCACACGTATCAGCACTAGTACCATCCCCAAAAACCCAGCTACACAAAACCTGATTTCCCGTCAAAATTGGGGTAAAAACTATTCGGTCTCCAACGTTGGCTTGGTTCGGGAAAATGGAAAGAGATACAAGTTTCACGCGCTCAAACACGGTTTGAACAGTAACTTCAAATGCGGACTGTGAAGAACTGTTATCGTAAAAAACGGTCGTTAGTATTTGATACGTACCAGGAATTGAAAAAGAATGACGAACAGATCTACCTGTTGCACTCGATCCATCCCCAAAATCCCAACGTACGGTGTATTCGCTAGGATCTAGATCTGTAGATGCCGTAAAAATACCCTCAGATTCTGCGTCCAAGGTGTGTGGTCCAGAAATCGAAATTTGACCTAGCCGCGGTTTTGGTGCTTTAAATCTGTATCGAATACCCAAGCTAGCCGCCGACAGAACGTCTAAATGGTATCCGGATCCGGCAAGATCTATTGCACTGTTGGGAGCTACATAATGCTGGGAAGCCGTCGCTACTAATTCCAGTCCAAAAAAGCGATGTGAAACACCCACGCCTAATTTGGGGCCGATTCCGAACCTAGAATTATTATTGAGCCTACCAAATGTTAAACCAAAACCAGACGCTAAAAAGGGCTCGAACCCCCAAAGACGCCAAAACCGATAGCGGATTGTTGTGCTAAAACTGTTTAGATTTTCGCTGGATTCATCCTGAAATATATAGTCATAGGTGCCCGAATTGGTAGTAATTCCAGGGTAGTTACTAACAGCGAATTCTCCGATCAAATCAAATGATTGATTCAACGTATATCCTATCCCAATAATACCGCTCGGTCCGAGTCGGCGTAGAATTCTAGACAATCCGGTAGAAGTCGAGGTTGAACGTTCTCCGTCGTACATATTTGCGCTAAAGTGTCCTTCGACAAAAAACCTAGAGGATGGCACCTGCCCGTCAGCTATTGATACAGATACCAAAAGCAGGGCAAATAAATAATAAAAGCTTAAGGTGCGGCGGGACATGCTAGGGACATGCTGGGGAGATGATTCTGAGTTTGTAAAATCGGGCGAAAAAGTGTCTTTTAAAAGGACGAGGGCGATCCAATTTTGGATCGCCCTTCGGTTTTTGTCCCAATCTGGCATTTATTTTGGGAAATCCTACAGATTTAGACCACGGAATCTTCTCCCTGTTGACTTGATGCGCGACTTAATAAGCCGGCAATGTCGACTCCCGTGGACGCTTTCAGGCTTTCCAAAAGTGCCGGAGTGGCGCCAGCGATCTGGCTGAATACGGCCGGAACACCGGATCCTGATCCGTTTCCGCTATCAACAACGGTTAGCTTATCAATCTTCAGATTGTCGACCGTTTTAATTACTTCCTTCAAGATGTCTGGTAACATCTGTATGAGGAAAAGCCGCTCTGCATCAGGACCCGCTTGTTTCCACAACTCTAGTTTTTTGGTCAGCACAAGCACTTCGGCCTGACCATCTTCAAAAATTCGAGCTGCATTTCCTTTGGCTGCCTCCTCCTTCGACCTGCGATCGGCCTCGGCGACAACTATGACGGAGGCCTGCTGACGTTTCTCAGACAACAAAACCTCTTGTTCGGCCAGTTCCTGTTCTGCAACCGCTTCAGCAACCCGGCCTGCAATTTCAATTTTAGCTTCTTCTGCTTCGGCTTCAGCCGAAAGTTTAGCTCGAAGAATGCGGACCTCATTTTGGGCTCGTGTAATTTGCATATCCGCTTTGGCTTCCGCCAACTTGGCCAGTTCACGATTTTTGGCCTCTACAACTTCCGCTGCAGAAATAATACTAGCCGTACTCTGACGCCCAATTGCGTCCAAATAGCCTCGATCATCCTCAACACTTTGGATTTTTAAGGTATCCAATTGTAGACCGAGCACACCTAAATCGTTGTCCGCTTCATCAAGGAGTTCTTTTGCAAATTTAAGACGATCTTCGTTGACCTCCTCAGGGGTTAATGAGGCCACAACTCCCCTAAGATTTCCCTCGAGTGTTTCCTTTGCAATGGTTTGAATATCAATCAAAGCCTTTCCAAGAAGACGTTCCACCGCATTGTTTAGCTCATGCTCACTGGAAGAAATCTTGACGTTTGCGATGGCCCTAACCATCAGAGGGATACCCCCCTTAGAGTAGGCATTTGTAACGGTGAGATCGATTGGAATAGTGTTGAGTTGGAGACGATCTACCCGTTCAATAATCGGAATGCGAAATCCGCGTCCGCCTTGAATGACACGATAGCCAACATGGGATCCGTCCGTGAGTACTCGGCTTCTTCCTGAAAATATGAGCACCTCGTTAGGTTGGCATATCTTAAGATTGGCCCGAATAATACCAAGAACGGCCAAAATTCCAAGGATAATGATGATCGGAATTACTAGAATATCCATAGGGTTCTCCGTTGTTTGATTTTAATCAGGCTTGAGCACTTCAGCTATACGGCCATTTATTCTAACTACGACAACTTCTTCATGCTCACCTACTGAGTCAGTCGATTCACCTTCGAACAAGCGCGCCGTCATTTGTATTCGTTTTCCTCCGGCATTCAAAAGGATTTTTCCATTTTCATCGCCTGAGAATGGGAGCAATACCTTCGCGGTTCGGCCCTCTAAGTCGGCTGGGGTTACTTGGCTAGACACCGCTTCGTAAGCAAATTTCTTAATCACAAAATTGCCACCTAGTCCAATCAACAGACCTGTGCCGGTTGCAAGAACACCCGTGATTGGCTCTGAACCTCCCAGTGCCGAAAGTGACACTCCAGTCAATCCAAAAAAAGCGGCGAACAAAAAGAGGGCTCGGATGCTAAGTAAGTCGACAAATCCGATATTTCCTGATCCAAAGTCTAATTGGGAATCCCATTCCGAATCATGGTCGACATCACCCCCAGCATCGACATCGTCATGTTCACCAACTCCGAAAATGGAAAGCAGTATAAAAAAGGCCCCTACAATGAGACTAATTAGATAGGCGGAATCCATAGTTTATTCCTCAGTGAATAGTCTCTTTGCTACGATGGAAGGTATATAAAGTTCTTACGACGTAAAGATGTCGCATTAAAAAATAAGGCTTCGGTGTGTTTTTTATTAAATAAATCAAGTTATTAACACCTTTTAACTTCTTTTTTTAGCACGAGTTGATCTCAAGGCATTAAGGTATTCAACAATGCCTCGACAAGCCTCACTTAGGTGCGTATTTTCAAATTATGCAATTTAAGATTCTTTATACCATCCAATTTATTGCCGTGTTCGCTCTCACGCTTGGGATCGGTTGCGCTTCTGAAGAATCCGGAATGGATGAGCGATTCAACTTTTTGCATCAAGACAAAAACAGGTTTGTTGACGTCCATATTCCCGAGGGGTATGTCGCGGGAACGCCTGTTCCTGTTCTACTGGCGCTTCATGGGTCGGGAGACTCCGGAAGCACTTTTCAACGTGGCGCTGGGCTTGACAAGGAGGCAGACAGATACGGATTTATAGTAGCGTATCCTACCGCTTCGACAAGCAATTGGGCCGAAGGATGTAATTGTAATAGGCCAGATATCGACGGGGTAGACGATGTCGGATTCACCGATAAAGTACTGGAATTATTGGACGAGAAATATTCAATCGATAAAAATCGACTTTTTGTTACGGGGTTTTCGCAAGGGGGCATGTTTGCTCAACGTCTAGCCTGCGAACGAAGCGAGACATACAAAGCGTTTTCAACCGTTGCAGCCATGATCTCTCAGCCACTGTCGCAGGTGTGTTATCCGCCCGAACGCGTCAGTATCATGATGGTTAATGGCTCAAGCGATGCTTCGTTACCATTTGCCGGAATCCCTTCTGGGTCATTTGCTACGAAGGGCGCCTATGAAACGCTGGTGATGTGGAAAAATCGAAACGATTGCTCGGGGATCATCGAATCGCAGACCTATCGGCCGAGTGGACCGACAACATATCTGCACCGGGTCATGGGATGCCCAGGAAATGCTGATGTACGGCTTTATGAAATCGTCGGCGGCCAACATGTCTGGCCACGCGACAAGGTCGATGCTCCTGCCTTACTCGTGGACTATTTTGGTCTCAACCAATAAGCGGTAACCAACTTTCAGCTACCCAGAATCCAAGAAAGGTCCCCACAGCATAACCAAGCGAACCAATCAAAATGGCCGGTAAAACCAAATCTTCCCGGCCCAGACTTCTCGCGAGCGCCAAAGCAGATGTTCCACCTCCGATATTTGCTTGAGAAGCGACCGAGGCGACGACCGGATTAATTTTAAACAGGAAGGCCGCGCCATATACCAAAATGCCGTGCACGACGACGGTGACAGAAGTAAAAATAAGAAGACTTGTACCCAGGCTTCCCAATTCCCCGAGAGCTCCAATATCGCAATATGCGCCGATGACGCATAAGAATAAATAGACGGCGAACATACCCAACACTCTGAGCCCAGGTAGCTTTGAAATACCCGGAAATTGAGCTAAAACCAAGGCAATACCGGTCAAAAACAGGGTAGATGGAATAGAAGGAAACACGCCCGCTAATCGACCTGAAAGCCAAACGGAGCCGAAACCAAGCGCCAAAATGAGGCCCAGATCTATAGGGTGAATTGTTTCAGTATCCTCTTTTTCGCCCGTCGTTACGTCGCCCATATAGTCAGCGATTTCGCGACCGGGCTTTCGAGGCCAGTAGGCTGCGAGGGCTCGGGGAACCGCGAGTGTCGCAATCATCCAGACCGTGGTTACAATATTGTCGACTACAATCGCTCCTCCATAGAGTACGCCGTCTTTCATCATATCATAGTGCAAACCAAGGGCGTTGAAATTAACACTCCCGCCCGAATACGTGCCTACGAACATGCCGCCTAGCGACCTGAATTGAGGGCCGATCGTTTCGTGACCGTCTATCACCCACATGCCAATGAATACGCCAACGGCCGTCGCTAGGCTACCGAACAGGAATAGTGAGATCATCTGTTTGCCCGCCCTCAACACATCCTTTAGATTGACCGGTAAAAGCAGCCAAAAAATGGCCAGTGGGGCAATGGTTGAAAAAATGATATTGTAAGCCGGGACACCTCCAGTATCTGATGTGCCAGTTGGAAGTAAGCCTAAATTTGCAAAAAGTGCAGTAATCAGGATCACCAGGACTGCGGTTCCTAAGTGCCTGAAGACTGTTTTGCGCACCAATAATTCCGTGACCACAATTATGGCACTCAGAAAGCCAAATATGTAGGCAGAGTTCATCATGGGCTCTTAGCGGGACCAATTATGAGTCGGGTCGTAGAACGGCATTCATTCTGTTTCTCTGGCATTATCGTAAAATCCCCGTCATTCACCAAACGATCTTCTAACAACAGTGCTGTCTCCAGAGGAAAGAACAAGATATAGTCGCCATCTCATGCTTCCCCAATTGGGTGAAAAGGGACAAAATCGCTTAAAACAAGCAAAGGTTTTGGTGGTCGGTGCCGGTGGATTAGGTTCACCTGCCCTCATATATCTGGTTGCCGCCGGCGTCGGGACCGTTGGAATAGTTGATTTTGATACGGTTGATGAGACCAACCTTCACCGGCAAATCCTCTATGGTTCTAGCGATGTCGGAAAATTGAAACTGGATGCGGCCAAAGGGCACCTGCTTGATTTAAATCCTTTGGTACAGGTTCGGCTGCATCACGGTCGTTTGACATCCGAAAACGCACTCGGAATACTTGAAGAGTACGACCTTGTGTTGGATGGCACCGATAATTTCGCAACGCGATATTTAGTAAATGATGCTAGTGTCCTATCGAAGACCCCAAATGTGTACGCTTCAATCTACAGATTTGATGGTCAGGTATCGGTTTTTGGCGCACCGGATGGACCTTGTTATCGATGCATTTTTCCGGAGCCACCACCACCCGGAACTGTTCCATCTTGTGCGGAAGGCGGCGTTCTAGGTGTTTTACCAGGAGTGGTTGGTACCCTTCAGGCGGCCGAAGCGATAAAGTATATTATCGGAATGGGAGAGTCCTTAGTTGGTCGACTACTCCTTGTAGATGCGTTGACAATGACTTTTAAAAATCTTGTTATCAAGAGAGATCCGGAATGTGTGATCTGTGGTGAGCGTCCAAGTGTCAATGGACTTATTGACTACGAGGTGTTCTGCCAGGGATCTAGCCCTATTGAAGCCGAAAGTGGTGATTTTCCAAATCCAAACCCAAACGCAAACCCAAACCGATCTGATTCTATGTTATATGGCCCCCAGGTCCCCTCTATTACAGTCCATGATTTACAGCGAATGAAGGGGTCAGAAGAGGAATTCATGCTTCTTGATGTTCGTCAACCGCATGAATTGAGTATAGCAGATATCGGTGGCACGCTCATCCCTATGGAAGAACTGGCCGAACGCTTACCTGAGATAACTTCTTTTGAAGGTAAAGACGTAGTGGTCATGTGCAGGTCTGGGGCCCGATCCGCCATGGCGGTTCAATGGCTACAGAGTCAAGGAATTGATCGGGTTTATAATTTAGAAGGAGGAATAATCGCTTGGTCGCAGCAGGTAGATTCTTCCGTTCCGATGTATTGATTCTCAAATAAATAGGTTTTTCGTTGAATACGTTTGTTTTAAAGATATATCGTCTGATTGCAATAGTTGGTTTGTTTTTGCTTATCCCAAGCCACCTTTATGCTCAGGATACGATGAAATTACAGCGGCTAAGCGGTCCGATTGAACTGGATGGATTAAGTAATGAGCCGGCCTGGGAAGCGATTACTCCACTTCAGATGACGATGTATACGCCCATTTTCAGTGGTGAAATGACGGAGCGAACAGAAGTACGCGTCGCATACGACGACTCGTATCTGTATGTGTCCGGTCGTATGTATGATTCAGAACCATCTGAAATTCGAGCCAACACCTTGTATCGAGATCGGTATTCCGGAGATGACACCTTTGCGATTGTCCTAGACACGTACAACGACAATGAAAATGCCTTATGGTTCTATACGTCTCCTACTGGAGTTCGATTTGATTTGAGTGTTTCGAGCGATGCGAACGGATTTGGCGGTGGCGGCAGCAGTTTTGGTGGCGGCGCAATCAACGATTCATGGAATACCTATTGGGATGTTGAAACGGTGCAAACCGAAGAGGGGTGGTTTGCTGAATTTCGCATTCCGTATTCGAGCCTAGGTTTTATTGTAAAAGACGATATCGTTGAAATGGGAATGATATCGTACCGATATATAGCTCGAAAAGGAGAGCGACAAGTTTTTCCAGCCGTTCAAGCCAATTGGTCCATGGGGTTTGCAAAGCCTTCGCAGGGGCAAACCATTGAGCTAGAGGGAGTTAAGAATCAAAAGCCAGTTTATTTCACTCCGTATGTTACCGGCGGTAGAACCGGTCTAAATCAATTGAATGATGGCGAAACGGCCTATCAGTCTAGCTCTGAATTTTCAAAACAAGTAGGGCTGGACTTGAAATATGCCATTACGAATAATTTGACAGTAGACGCCACATTTAACACGGATTTTGCACAAGTCGAAGCCGACGATCAGCAAGTAAACCTTTCTAGGTTTTCGCTGTTTTTCCCTGAAAAGAGGCAATTTTTTCAAGAGCGAAGCAGCCTATTCGATTTTTCAACCGGGCGTCGCGACCGATTATTCCACAGTCGTAATATTGGTATCAATGATGGAGAAACCGTGCGCATATTGGGCGGCGCCAGAATGGTTGGTAGAGTTGGAGCGTGGGATATTGGGATTATTGACATGCAAACGGAATCTTCTGGAGATTCGCCATCTGAAAATTTTGGTGTTGTTCGGATGCGGCGCCAAGTCGTCAATGATCAGTCGTTTGCGGGCGGAATGTTTACCTCTCGATTGGGCGGCGATGGTTCCTATAATTTTGCTTACGGTCTCGACGGATCATTCAAAGTTGGAACAGACGATTATTTAGAAACCAAATGGGCGCAGACTTTCGACCAAGGGTTATTGGACTCGATTGGATTTAATGTTTTTCAAACGGGCCTTTTTTCAGCGGAATATGAACGACGAAACGACATCGGTCTCTCGTATAAGTCTGGAGTCACATTCGCGGGGGCGGACTACACGCCTGGATCAGGTTATGTCACTCGGACGAATTACACCAATTTGAATATTGATTTCCAATACGGGTGGTTATCCCGAGAAAAAGCAGCTCTTCGAAAACACGACGGTTCCGTTTATAGCAATGTGTACCTACGAAACGACGACGGAAGCATTGAATCGGTACGGGCCGGTGGAAGTTGGGATTTTGCCTTTAAGTCGAGCGCGAGCGCCCGAACTAGTTTGAATGTCATGGTAGAGGATTTAACGGAAGCACTTTCTTTTCCTAAAGAGTTAACTGTTCCAGCTGGCCGATATTCATTTGTCGAATGGCAAAGCAGCTATAGCATAGCTGGGGGAAGCTTATTCCGGGGCCGAGTATCCACCACTGTTGGTACATTTTATGATGGCTGGCGCGCTCAGCTAAGTTACAATCCGACTTGGAACATGAACAAATACCTGGAGCTAGCTGGTAGTTTAAGTTTCACGCGTTTAGAGTTCCCCGATCGGGACCAAAAGGCAAATATTCAATTGATAGGTTTGCGAGCTCAAGTCGGATTTAACACCAAAGTGTCCATCAATACATTTATTCAATACAATGCGGCGGCCAACCTTGTAGCTTCAAATGTGCGGTTCCGATATAATTTTGCTGAAGGAAATGATTTGTGGCTGGTCTATACGGAAAATTTAAACACGAATCGGCAACGGGACGTTCTAGAACTACCTATTTCGAGTAACCGCACGGTCTTGTTGAAGTACACCTACACGTTTGGCTCGTAATCACATCACCCTGGTCCTGTGCCCAACCCGGGCTTACTCAGGACGTTTTAACCTAGTTGGAATGGGCATTCCAATGGGTAAAATCGCACCTTCTGTTATCGTGTCTTGAAGCACGGCATTGGTAAATTTCGCCCCGCTGAAATCAGAACCGGTCAATATGGTTTCACGCAAGTGGGCTTCTTCAAAAACGGCATGACGAGCGGTTGCGTTAAACAAAATGGCCTCGGATAGGCGCGCGCGGACAAAAATGGCATGATCCAATTTTGCAAAAGTCAATGAGGCATAACTCAGATCTGCGTCTGTAAAATCTGTCCTCTCCGCCGATATTTCGTTCAAATCGGCTCCCGTGAGATTGGCACCCTTCAGGTCCGCATCATCCAAATTGGCTTTTTCCAATTCTGTTACGGTCAAAAAGGCATTCGATAGATTGACCCCGGAAAAGTTGACCTCTTGAAGAAAGCGACCGGTTAAATCTACTCCATTCAAATCGGGAACGATGGTTGGATTTTTCAAACGCCAACTATTCCAGGCATCTACGCCTTCTTCCAATTTAGTTACGTGTTCAAGGTTGGCCATTAGACGCCGAAAAGTGTGAACCGAGAGTTACACAGAAAAGAACCATTTTCCAAGCTGAGTTACAAGAGATCTAGTGAACACTGCTTTCCCGCATATAATATTGTAAAAAAAGACGAGGGAACGCAAAAAGTGGCGTAACAAACACCACTATATCGCGGTACGACATAGCCTCAAGAACGACCTGGCTTCGAAAACAACCTAGCCTCTAGTACGACCTGGCTTCGAAAACAATATTGCCCTCCGGATCTATTCCTTTTCTTCGCAATCAACCATCCCAATCTGATCATGTTTTCAAAACAGCTCATTGCGGCTTCTCTGCAACCCATTGTGTTAACCATTTTATCCAGAGGCGAAGCATATGGCTACGACATCATGCAGCGAGCATTAGATCTTTCCGATGGTAAGCTGGTCTGGACCGCCGGCACGTTATACCCCCTGATGCATCGATTAGAAACGAAGGGGTTCATTTCTGCAATCTGGCGGCCGTCTGAAGCCGGACCACGTCGAAAGTACTATCGCATCACGGCCAAAGGACGGAGTGTCCTAGAATCGGATAAATCAGAATGGCTAAGTGTCCACTCCATTTTGATCAAATTGTGGGGGCCTGAACTGGCAATCGGATAATGTTTAATCTAGAAACTGCTATTTCAACGTGGAAAAGGTTGCTTGAGCTAATCCGTTCTTTTCGAAAGGATGATATTGAAGAGTTGGAGCGGCACATTCGGGATGTCGTTCGCGATAAGGTGGCCGATGGCATGAGTGAAGAGGAGGGTTATAGGACCGCGATAAAACAGATCGGTGATATAGTCGGTTTAGAATCCGAATACCGAAAAGTGTACTGGGACAAGGTGTTTTCAAATAAAGGCGTCATAGCTGAACTAACTCTGGAGTGGAATATGTTTTTCAACTACGTACGGATCGCCGTAAGAAATCTTTGGCGAAATAAAGGCTACACGTTTATAAATGTGTTTGGTCTTGCAGCAGGATTGGCTTGCGTGCTCTTAATTGGACTTTTCATACTGGATGAGATTAGTTTCGATCGCCACAACGAACATGCAGATCGTATTGTTAGAGTTTTGTATGGCGAAAGTCAAACGGTGACACCCACTGTGGTTGGGCCTGTATTTGCCAGAAATTTCCTGGAAATCCAAGATTGGACGCGCATTTATCCCATTGGAATGTATGCCCAAGTCGCCGTAAAGAGGGGAAATGTGACGTTCGAAGAAACCGGCTTTTATTACGCTGATTCGACCGTTTTTAACGTCTTCACTTTGGACCCGGTTTTAGGAACGGCTAAAGGAGCCCTTAATCGGCCCCACACTGTAGTTATAACAGAAACGATTGCCAAAAAATACTTCGGAGATGAAAATCCGATCGGCCAGACCATTCAAACTGGAGGTAACACAGATTGGGAGGTTACCATGGTCGTCCGAGATATTCCAAAGAGTTCGCACTGACCTGCACCCCAAACATGCCAAAACTAACCTAAATAGTTCGTATCACGTACTACTTTGAATATATAAAAAGCCCTGCAATCGCTATAAATAAGTGAGTACAAGGCTTTTTAAGGTGTGGAGCTAAACGGGTTCGAACCGTTGACCTCTTGAATGCCATCCAAGCGCTCTACCAGCTGAGCTATAGCCCCATTTTGCCAAAGTCCAATTGGGAAACAATCCCCGTGGTCGGATTTCGCTACCTGATCGTGAAGGACACTTCAGTTTTCAGGCCAGAATTTTAAAATACGGCAAGGCCTAACGCTCAAGCAAATGAGAATGGCCCTTTTGAGATGTGTTCCACATCCAATTCATACGAGGTGGGCTATCTAGACGAGAGCATCGAAGCGAACGTGCCTAAAAATGCAGTATATAAGGCGGACCCGATCCAGAGGCCAGTGACCAAAAAGGCATTTCGTGCACCGGCTTGGAGCGCAAGCATGGTGACCAAGATGCCGTTGTGAACCAAGGCGATAACCAATCCGCCAAGTAGGGCCTGGCGCGGAAGAATAAGTAAACCTTCCCTCTCTGAAGTCGGAAAGAGCCCCATAAGAAAACCAATCAGGGTTTTAACCAGCATGTGCATTCCCCATGTGTCATACACGATGTCAAGGAGAAGGCCAAAAAAGAACCCTCCAAGGGCACCCCATTGTCGTCCCTTTCGAACTCCAAGCCATGCTACAAATAAGAGGACAGCATCAGGAAATGCACCCCAAAGCGTCAAGCGGCCTAAAATGAGCCACTGAAGCAGGAATACTCCTATTCCGAGTAAAAATGTTCGAAAGAAAGACGGCATACTTGTATAGATATGAGTCCCAATCTACGAACATCCTTCCCCTAGAAAAATTCCTAACGCCAGATTCCTATTGGAAGAGTTCAAACGGAACCTGGATGTACCAATCGGGTTCGGAATGAGCACGCCTGACCTCCATACGAACCCCCCTTTAACAGTGGCAAGGACAAATCAAAACTCGGCAAGAAGCACCAAGCAACGCCAGCGTCAAGCTCGTAAGCGAGGGGCTATGGTATTTACCCGTCGAAATTACGTGCTGCTGACCCTTGGACTCGTCATGATCGTTTTCGGGTATGTCATTATGCGCATGGAAAACGAAATGGACGGCTTCATTTCCTTGTATGTTGCGCCATTGATTCTATTAGCAGGTTATCTTGAAATTATTTATGCCATTCTTTGGCGCCCTTCCAAAGAGGCGGAAACCGCCCGGTAATTGGGCCTACTTGACTTCATCGGCACCCTTTAAATAATTCCAAGTAGTAGGGGATGAAGACGCTCTCATTAAAATAGTGAGCTTTCGATTCTAGTCGTACAACAGATATTTTTGACGTAATTCGTCAAACTGAGCCAAATCCCCTTCCCAGGAGTTTCGGAATTGTTCGGCTGTCAGATTCATTTCAAGCATTTCTTTCAATTTCGTCGTTCCTCCCAACAGGGATAACCAGCGCTCGTTAAACATGGTTGCCCGAACGTCTTCACTGGCGGATGCATACATCCTAGATATCAACTCGAGTCCGGTCGATACGGGATCCAATTGGTGCGGCTCAATGATTTGGATCGAAATGTTTTCTATTTGAACGTCCTTCCATTTCGGGTTTGATGACTTTCCGGGAATATCGATGGGAGTGATCTGGCCGGTGGTCAACACTACATGATCTATTTTAGGACTGACCATGGCGCCAGTGTCCATCCAAGGCGCTCCGATGGTTAAAAAAGGCAAGGCAGTACCTCGGCCCTCGCTGGCGGTAGTCGCTTCAAAAAAACACGTGCCGGGGTACATCAGAGCGGTTTCAAATGACGGAAGATTTGGGCTGGTCGGTATCCATTCTAGCTTGGTGTCAGGCCAGAGCATGTTTCGAGACCAGTTTTGCATCTTGATCACTCTCAAATCCAACTTGCCTAGACCAGGCAACCAAGCTTCCCCTTTGATCATTTGGGCAAGTTCACCAATGGTTAGTCCGTGCCGAACAGGAATAGGGTATTGACCGACGAAAGAAACAAAAGTGGTGTCCAGAACAAAACCTTCCATTTTGTTGCCGCCGAGCGGATTGGGCCTGTCCAACACTAAAAAAGGAAGTCCAGCCTCGGCCGCCGATTGCATAGACAACCCTAGCGTAGAAATGAAGGTGTAAAACCGGGCTCCTACGTCCTGGATATCAAAAACGAGGGCATCTACGTCCCTTAACATGTCCGGGGTTGGGCGCCGGACTGATCCATACAAGCTAAAAACTGGAATACCGGTGGTTACATCAATCCCATCTTCAATCTTTTCTCCAGCGTCCTCGTCTCCCCGAATACCGTGTTCAGGACCAAATAATGCGACCAATTCGACCTCTGGGGACTTCGACATGATGTCGATTAGGTGCCGATCGCCAATTCGTGAGGTGTGGTTTGCTATCAGTCCCACACGAAGTCCGTCTAACTCGTTAAAGTCAGCGGCTACTAATACTTCAGCGCCAGTTAAAACGGCAGCGTTGGGGCGGATCGTAAGATCCGCCCCAACGCCAATTTCAACTACTTCTTTCACGTCCGAACAGCCAGAAAGAAGCACTATACCAACTAGAACGGCCAAAAGCCTAGCTTGCATTGTTAACGATTTCCACTTCTGGGAAGTAAAAATTGGATTCAAGGCGTCCGTTTTCAACAGAGTCAGAACCGTGAACAATGTTTTGTCCTTTATTATCCGCAAAGTCGCGACGTATGGTACCAGCTGCAGCCTCGGCAGGATCCGTTGCTCCAATAAGAGTACGAAAATCGGCAACAGCATTTTCTTTTTCAAGCACGATGGGTACACATGGACCTGACGACATAAAATCGACCAATTCTCCAAAAAATGGCCGCTCTCGGTGAACTTCATAGAATCCACCGGCTTCGGCCGTAGAAAGATTGATCATTTTTAGTGCAAGAACTTTAAAACCAGCTTCCTGCATGCGTCGAATGACTTCGCCGATTAAATTTTTGCGGACGCAGTCCGGTTTTAGAATGGCAAGTGTGCGCTCTATAGCCATAAGACTTCTCGTAAATGGAAAATTTGAGTTAAGATCTCCAAAGTACGAGGTATTCTTAGGTCAGGTTCGGGCAGGCAGAGGAAAAAAACGTGAATCAATCAAATGAAACGCCCCTCGGCTGGGTATCTTCTCACTTGCGTGCCTTGGCATGGAAGACAAGCGTCTCGAATAAAGGTTAGTTTAATTAAAAAACGGAAGAAATGTTGATTAGAGCAACGTAATCCGACTCTTTGGGTTGTTCGGTTCCATCAACGGGATACGGAGACAGCCGGAGTAACTGAAACCGATATCCTTCAAACTGAATAATGTTATTGGTCTCATAGGGCGTTGGCACTAAACCCGGGATGTGAGCCTGAATTTGCAGAAGACGGTTGTCACTACTGGAGATGTCCAGTAAAATTTCCGCATCTCCTGGATGAATACACAACACATTGGTCGGGCAGCGACTGTCCGAAAGCACGAATCTGAATTCCATCGTTAGGTTAGTCCCTTCAACGTGAATGACGTCGCCCTGAGACATTTCAAACGGACCGTCGCCTGATACCGTGAACTTCCGGGGGCTTCGTTCATTTGAGTTTTCGCCATCCTGATTCACACTGAAATCGCGGCAGCCCGCAAATCCAATCAAGGCAAATACTGCAAAAATGCCAACGAAACGCTTCATGTTAATATGTCGTGAGGGTACCATTCGCAGCGAAATTCCACTTTTGTATCTCAATTTGCAAGGGGTTTCGGTACTACGGTCGCATTCATAGGTTCAACCGTCGATTTTAACGGTTGAATAAATATTTCGTTGCTTAGGTGGAAGAGGTTTTGCGACAATGATTTAGATTGGCATAATGTGCTCACAACTCAGGTCAACATGATTAGATGAATACTTACGACTGGATTTCATTTCGCTCAAAGTTTCCGGCACTAGAGGGCAGGGCATATTTAAATACGGCAGGAGGGGGCGTGATGGCAAAACAAGTGGCCGTTGCGGCGATTCAGTATTTCAATGAGTCTGTTGATGATGGCGATATTAATTGGGACCGGTGGCTCAATCGATCTGAAACCGATCGTGCTGATGTCGCAAAATTTGTAGGCGCTTCGACTGAAGGGACGGCCTTTCTTCAAAATGCATCTTTGGGATTGAACATTGCGGCCCGGAGTCTCCCACCCGGAAGTCGTATTCTGGCTATTCGACCCGAGTTTCCGTCGTGCACCACACCTTTTATACGGGCGGGGCATACCATTGATTTCTTGGAAACGGCTCCTTCAGGTTACGTCGACGCGGACATGGTTTCAGCTGCTCTGGATTCCGGTAAACATGACCTCTTCGTCCTAAGCTCGGTCCAGTTTGCAAATGGTTTCCGGGCGGATCTCGAATCTATTGGAGCGGTTTGTCGGGCCCACGAAGTGCTCTTTGTAGTAGACGCTACACAGTCGATTGGGGCCTTTCAAATCGACATGGTGCGCGACCATATCGACGCTTTGGTGTTCAGCGGATACAAATGGGCTACAGCCGGATATGGAAATGCAGTGTTATCGACTGGAGGTTCGTGGAAGGCTGCGGTGCCACCATTAGTAGGATGGCGAAGCGCGAAACGAGCTTACGATCTTGAAAATGACCGGTTGGACATGTTGTCAGAAGGGATTGGTCACGAAATGGGGCACCCTCCTTTTCCCGGTATTTTTGCAATGGGGGAAGCATTACGTTTGCTTTCAGATCCCCCAGAAAATGCCATTTCAGGCCGGATAAAGTACCTTTCGGCCTATTTGCGTGAAGGTTTGTCCGAACTCGGGATTGCCATCCGATCTGATGGCTCAGAATCGTATGCATCGGGAATTACTCTGGCCTTATTTGAAAATGCCGGCCAAATAAAAGCGAGCCTTCAGGAAAGGCATGTCTGGGTAACAGCAAGGCAAGGCGGCCTTCGTATCTCCGTGCACGCCTACAATTCTATTGAGGACCTTGATTGGCTTCTTCGAGAACTCCGAAATGGTTAGGTTTGAGTTCCTTCTGAAAAAGGAGAGAACCATCGAGGTGTAGGGCCTCTGTTTTGGCGTTCACGCGATGCTTCACGTTCTAACCAGAACATGAGGATATCATCTCCAAATCGAGTTTCGACGCTGTCTTCTAGCACGTTACCAATTAGAGCTTGAACAGGATCTGCTTTGCCGACCCGTATTACCACACTATCGTGCGTAATTGGTTCGATTGTAAAGTTCATTTTTGTCGCTTGCATAGCCAATTGTTTGCTGTTTGTACATGGTACAGTCGAATTTGTTATCGGCTACCTATGGTCAAACTAAAGCGTGCAATTGGCCCTATTATTGGCGACATTTCAGCATTGTCATCCTCAACCAGGTTTTGGTTGATCTACTCTACTATATACGTTCGGAGGAGAATGGAATTCAAGCACGATGATATTTAAACATGACGGCCCGCCTAAACTTCGACTGGGTATCGTTCTTGCTCATGAAGTTGATGCAACTACACTTATTCCGGAGCTGATCGATGGGATTTTCCACCGCCTTTCTGGCCTTCAAGCATGCCTGGGGCCGCTAGAAGACGGTTTTAGGGCAGTTGTTCGAGACGTATTTCGAAACGGATCGTATAAACCGGCGGGCAGAGCAAAACCAGCGAGTGAATATCTGTTGCGGACGGCTATCGAGGGTGAGTTTCCCCGAATTAACACGCTTGTGGATTGCTGCAATATGTTGAGTATTCAAAGTTTGCTTCCCATTTCCATTTGGGACGTAGACAGTTCCGGGGCCGATTCATTTGAATTTCGACTCGGAGGGCAGTCGGAATCGTATGTTTTTAACCATGCGGGCCACTCTATTGATCTTGAAGACTTGATTGTAGGATGTTCGGTGGAACCAAATGGAATTTCAACGCCTATTGTGAATCCGGTGAAAGATTCAATGGGGACAAAAACGAGTAGCTCTACGTTAACAGTCGCGGCGGCCGTGTATGCGCCGCTCGATGATGGTCCAGTAGCGAGCCTTGTTGAAGTGTGCGAATCATTTGTTCGAATTCTTGGACAGTCGTCCGGATCTGCAAAAGCAGTTTTTCGAATTTTGAAAGCGGGAGAGCAGACGAAGTTTTAAGACTGATATGACGTATTATTGGAAACCCTTTTTCCCCTGCATTTCATGATTCGTTTCGTCGTTCCATCCCTTTTTTGTGCGGTTATTCTGTTTTCAGGATGTCGAATGCATGATTCTGGCGTTACTGTTCAAAGTCTGTTGGATGAAGACGGGCCGGTCTCGGAGAGTTGGGATCCAATTATGCACATCAGCGAAAATGGGTTGCCCCGATTAACGATGACAGCAGCCTATTTGGCCAACTTTGAGACACAGGATAGCACGTACATGGTATTGTCTTCCCTTGGCGTCGACTCAAGCCAGGTCAGAGTAGACATTTTTGATGCTCGCGGAGACTCCAGTGCAACGGTGTTTGCAAATCGCATAGTCTACTTCGAACGCGAACGTCGTTTCAACGCAGAAGGAAAGGTTGTGGTGCAAGCAAAAGACAATCGTTTTCTTTATGCAGAGCATCTTTCTTGGTCCGAGAAGACGTCGCGAGTTCATACTCCAGGTTATGCAACTATAAAAACGCCGAAAGAGACGCTAAGTGGGTACGAATTTGATTCGGACGAAAACTTGTTTGACTTCAGCCTAAAGAGAGTCACCGGGACCCTAATTTCTGAAGATGAATAGAGCTGGAATCGTCATACTGGTAATCCTTCTTTCTGGAACACACATGGCCAGTGCTCAGGAGCGGAAAGAGATTGGATTGAAGGCTGCAAATCTTCGGGCACGGCAAATAGACGGCCGAACTGTTTTTGACCTAACTCGGCCCGTGTTGACTCAAAAAGACTCAGTTCTGCGGTCTGATTTTGGAATGGACGAAGGGAACGGTTTTGTGCGCTTTTGGGGAAACGTTGAAATTATGGAAGTCGAAGATACCCTGCGGGCCGATCGAGTTAGATACAATCAGGATACCAAGATTGGGATTGCAGAGGGCAACGTTTTTTTGACGGATGGAGTTGCCAAAATACGGGCCCCTAATGCGACCCATTTTTCCGAGCAGGACAGAACAGAATTCGAAGACGGGGTCAGCTATACGGACAGTCTCGGTGTCCTGCTGGCCGAGCGGGCTGTTTATTTGAGCGACATCAACCAAGCTCTGTTTTCTGGAGAGGTGCAATTTTCCCAGGATGAAGTGAATGTTCATGCAGATTCTGTGTCGTATTCGAGGGATGAAGAAATTTCCGAAGCCTGGGGAAGGGTATTAATTGAACAAGTGACTGACTCCACATCAACTCATATCATTGCCGATTACCTTTTTCGAGATGTTAAAAAAGATTCCATGCAAGTCAGCGGAAGTACCAGATTGGCAAAAATCGATTTTGCCCAATCTGACACGGCTTACGTATTTGCACAAAAAATGAGTCTTTTGGGGCAGGATGGGAAAAATTCTGTGACCGCCGTCGATTCTGTTGTGGTTTCAACAAAAAGTTATGCCCTTAGAGGCGACTCCCTGATTACGTTGAGCTTGCGCGATGGCAAACGCATAAGCCGAATTTTTGGAAACCCGTTGGCGTGGTTGGAGCGAACCCAAATTTCGGCGGACAGTTTATTTTACAGTTCAGATTCTGGTACCGAAACACGTGATTCTACAGTGACGATCGCAAATCCTGACTCGTTGTTTGGATACGGAAGCGTGTTTGTAGCCAGCCAGGACAGTTCGTCGGAAAGGATCCAGCAGCTAAGCGGCCGACGTCTTATGGCTGTTTTGAGAGATGATTCGCTTCGTACTCTCATATTAGAAGAAAATGCAGAAGCTCTTTTTTATACACGAGAATCTCCAGACGATCCTCTAAGCGCGATATCGGCTTCTGGAGATGGAGTGGTGTTTAAGTTTGAAGATGGTGAACCGGTTTATGTTGGCTTTTACGAGGACGTAAAAGCCTTGCTTTATGCCGAAAACCTTTTTGATCAGCTTTCTAATCTCTCAGGATTTACGTGGACCCCGGAATTAATGCCCGACAGAGCCGTACTTTCATGGGAGTTTTGGTTCGAAGCCCAATCTCGCAATCGGACGGCAAATCACTGATATGGCACTTCGCGAAATCGAGCAAGCATTGGAATTTTTTAAGGACGGGAATCCTGAAAAGGCTATTCCGTTGCTTGAACAAGTTGTAGACCTCGTTCCCACGTACGTGATTGCTCATGTATTGTTGGCTCAAGCCTATGAGGCAGACCAGCAGGAGAGTAAAGCAGTTTCAGCATGGCGGCAAGCCTATCGAATGATCCCGAATAGCCCAATTCTGCCCCAAACGGGCGGGGAGGAGGCTCGGGTAGATCCTTTTATGGATGAATTGGTTCGGAAAGCCACTAAGGCACCTGAAGCCCACGATGAAGTTGGAATTCCGAATTCATCGCTCGGAACGCTGGTGTTAAAAGCCGAAGGTTTGCTCAAAAAGTATCGCAAGAGATCTGTCGTGAAAGCGATTGAATTGGAGGTCCAGCAAGGCGAAATCGTGGGGTTATTGGGGCCAAACGGCGCAGGTAAAACAACTACGTTCTACATGCTCATGGGGATGATTCGGCCAGATGGCGGCAACGTTTATTTAGGGGCCGAAAATATTACTCGGATGCCAATGTATGAGCGTGCTAGGCGTGGGATCGGCTATTTGGCTCAGGAAGCATCTATTTTTAGCCAACTTACGGTCGAAGATAATTTCTACGCCGTCCTCGAATACCAGTCGATGTCCCGCGCGGATCGCAAATTGAGAGTAGAGGAATTGATCATGGAATTCGGTCTGGATAAAGTTAGACGGTCAAAAGGGTATATGTTGTCGGGTGGCGAGCGCCGCCGCACTGAAATTGCGCGGGCGCTCGCCACCCGCCCCTCTTTTTTCCTGTTGGACGAACCTTTTGCTGGCGTGGACCCCATCGCTGTTGAGGATATTCAAACCATCGTAAGGGAGCTTAAAAAGCGGGGAATCGGTGTTTTGATCACCGATCACAACGTACACGAGACACTCGCCATCACAGATAGGGCCTATCTTTTGTACGAAGGCAAAATTTTGAAACAGGGAACAGCCGTAGCCTTAGCCTCCGATCCAGAGGTGCGTCGAAGATATTTGGGCGAAAAGTTTAAACTTGAGCGGTACCAATAGTCGACAGAAGAAGCGTGCCTACTTCACTACTGCGGAACAGCCACCCACTAAAGGGGTCTACAGGGGCTCTTTTTGTTGTCCTACAATCCTCTTAACCTATCTAAATCGTACCCGTGTCTGAGCAAGGAAATATATTTGAGGAGTTTGAATGGCGTGGCTTACTTTTTGATGCCACGGCAGAATTGAAGGATGTCCTGGCCACCGAGCGCGTGACGGCATATATAGGCTTCGACCCTACGGCCTCAAGCCTCCACGTGGGGTCTCTGCTGCCGATAATGGGGTTGGCTCGTCTTCAGCGTTTTGGTCACACCCCTCTCGCGTTAGTGGGCGGTGGAACGGGACTAATTGGCGATCCAAGTGGAAAGACTGCGGAACGTCAACTGCTAAATCGTGAGCAGGTTGATCTCAATCTGGCAGGAATCAGGAGCCAATTGGCTCAGTTTTTAGATTTTGAGTGCGAAGGTAATCCGGCTCAAATCGTCAACAACCTAGATTGGCTGGGTGAATTACATCTCATCGATTTTCTTCGCGATGTCGGCAAGTATTTCACCGTCAATTACATGTTGTCTAAGGAGTCTGTCAAACGTCGCATTCAGTCGGACGATGGCATTTCATATACAGAATTTACCTATATGATGCTCCAGGCCTATGATTTTTTGGCATTGCATCGCCTTATGGGATGTACGCTTCAAATGGGTGGAAGCGACCAATGGGGTAATATTTTGGCTGGCACCGATCTCATTCGGAAGGCTGATTCTTCGAAGGCCCACGGTCTTGTTTTTCCACTGGTTACCAATTCTGCGGGGACTAAATTTGGGAAAACAGAATCGGGCACGGTTTGGCTGGATCCAGAACGTACGTCTCCCTATCGATTTTATCAGTTTTGGATGAACACCGACGACAGAGACGTAATCGATTACCTGAAATATTTTACATGGCTCAACCGGACTGAAATTGAGGTTTTTGAAAAAAGTGTTGCCGAAGAACCTGGCGCTCGGGCCGCGCACAAAGAATTAGCTCAATTGGTCACAACCATGGTCCACGGGGCTGAGGCGTATGAAAAAGCTCTGACCGCGTCCCAAGTTTTGTTCGGAGGTTCGATAGAATCGCTCAGCGTTTCGGATCTTAGGGATATTTTTGAAGATGTACCGTCTACTTCCCTCTCAAGGGACCTGTTCGCGGGCGATGGAATTGGCGTTCTTAATCTATGTACGGAAACCGGCATTACGGCTTCTAATGGAGAAGCGCGCCGCTTAATTCGGCAGGGTGGACTTTTTGTGAATGGCGAAAAAATCGAAGATGAAAACGGTACTGTTTCGCTCTCTCATCTTATAGACAACGAATTAATTTTGCTTCGAAAAGGGAAACGAAATTACCATTTGGTACAGGTCGGGATGGAGGTAACGTTATGATAGTTGTCATGAAAGTGGGGGTGACCGAGCAGCAAATTGAAAGCGTCATTGAGCAGTTGAATAACCAGGGGTTTGACGTACATCGAAGCAGCGGCTCGCAGCAGACCATTCTTGGCGCGATCGGTGTAAAGCCTGCCTTTGATCCGCGTCATCTTCAACTGCTGGATGGAGTTTCAGAAGTTCATCGGGTAACAGAACCCTACAAAATGGCCAGCCGGTCGTGGAAGTCTGAAAACACGGTAGTTCATTCGGGAAATGTTGTCGTTGGGGGCAACGAAGTTGTGATCATGGCCGGGCCGTGTAGCGTCGAATCAGAAGAACAAATTCATCAGACGGCGGCTCATGTCGCTTCGTGTGGCGCTACGGTCTTGAGAGGAGGCGCGTTCAAACCGCGTTCGTCTCCGTATTCGTTCCAAGGATTGGGTGAGGCTGGCCTGATCATGATGCGTGCAGCCGCCGATGCGCATGGTCTTCAGGTTGTCACCGAGCTTATGGACCCTGCTCACACCGACGTAGTCTGCAAATATGCCGATATCATTCAGATTGGCGCCCGAAATATGCAAAATTATTCCTTATTAAAGGTAGTTGGGCAATCGGGACACCCTGTTTTTTTAAAGCGAGGCTTGGCGGCAACGATAGAAGAATGGTTGATGAGCGCAGAGTACATCTTGGCAGAAAACAACCCCAATGTCATCTTGTGTGAAAGAGGAATTCGGACCTTTGAAACGTATACCCGTAACACGCTAGATTTAAGCGCCGTGCCCGTTGTTAAGTCGCGAAGTCATCTGCCCATAGTCGTAGACCCTAGTCACGGCGTAGGCATCCGGAATAAAATTCTTCCCATGGCCTTGGCCGCCGTAGCAGCCGGCGCAGATGGCTTGATGATTGAGGTACATCCAAATCCTTCCCAGGCGCTGAGTGATGGCCCTCAATCGCTACCATTTGAATCCTTTTCGGAGCTAATGGATCAGGTTAGGCGAATCGCAGAAGTGATTGGAAGAACGATGGCTCCTTCCAAAGCGGAGGCGATATAAACCGTCCTACGTTCTAAAACCAGCCTTTCCCCTTTCGACTATTTGCATTTTTTGGTCTTTTAAAGTCGTAAACTGAATGTTTTCTTCAGCAGAAACAGAAAGTGAAACGAATTACAACGTATTTGGCTTAATATTTGTTGATCTGATTCTAAACGAAGTTTAAATATGTGAGGAATAGTAGGATATATTGGCGAACGACAAGCCTCCGACGTTTTAATTAACGGCTTGTCTAGGCTGGAATACCGAGGGTATGATTCTGCTGGTATCGCTATCGTGAATAGCCGTCTAGAGGTTCGAAAAAAGAAAGGCAAGGTCAAAACTCTTTCAAGTGACCTCTTAAGTAAGACAATGGAAGGGAAGTTGGGCATTGGGCACACGAGATGGGCTACTCACGGACCGCCAAACGACCTTAATGCGCATCCCCATGTTTCTAGCGATGGCTCATTCGCGTTGGTTCACAACGGGATCATTGAAAATCATTCCATCTTTTCGAAATTATTCTATTTCAACGGCTAAGGGTCGCGTTGCTAGATCATTCAGGACATAAAAAACAGTAAAACACGTAATCACCCAGAGCAAAACTCCACGGACGGAATTGGAGGATGTTAGTTTGTGGTATGGAGACGCGAGCATGAGTTGTAGAAAAAGTACGGTGGCAGAATACTCTTAGTGATTCAGAATCAAATATGTAATTACACAAAGTGTGCCATTACCGATCACAAATTGAATACGGGTTGAAATTGCTGATTTGCGTTAACCCGGCCCCTCTTTTTTACTGAAGTGAGACTCAGACTGCGATTCCCAGTCTCAGGGATTGACAAAATTGTCTCAAGGATTGACAAAATTTTGATTTTCGAACCAATCATCACAACTAGCGTACATCGGGCCTCTCTCTCACAACCACCATACGTATGATTAATCCAGAGATACTGGACGGTATTGAACAGCGATTCAAAGACATCACGCAAGAGATGTTTGACCCAGCAATTGCGACGGACCCTCGAAAGATGGCGATATTAGGTCGCGAGCACACGTCATTGCGTTCAATCGTGGCGCTAATCACTGACTACCGAAACAAGGTAGCAGAAATGCGCGATCTGAAAGAGATGATTGGAAATGAGAGTGATCAGGATCTTCTGGAAATGGCTGAATTGGAGCTTGACGAATTGGAATCAAGTTTTCCAAAACAGGAAGATCAACTTCGCCTAAAGTTGATTCCTAAAGATCCAGAGGACACCAAAGACGCCATTATCGAAATTCGCGCGGGTACAGGCGGAGACGAAGCTGCCCTTTTTGCTGGCGATTTATATCGATTGTATTTGAAGGTTGCTGAAAACAAGGAATGGAAGGTGGAATTACTGGGAACTTCCCTTGGTACAAAAGGCGGGTTCAAAGAAATTGTCTTCAGTGTGAGCGGAGCTGAAGCCTTCGGAACGATGAAATATGAAAGCGGCGTGCACCGGGTTCAGCGCGTCCCTGCCACTGAATCGAGCGGACGTATTCATACCTCAGCAGCAACTGTTGCCGTTCTTCCAGAAGCCGAAGACGTCGACGTCAACATTCAGTCTAATGATCTTAAGATTGATGTTTATCGAAGCAGTGGCCCAGGTGGACAAAGCGTTAACACCACCGATTCTGCAGTTCGTATTACCCACCTTCCAAGTGGTCTAGTGGTAACCTGCCAGGACGAAAAGAGCCAGTTGAAGAATAAAGACAAAGCGATGCGGGTATTGCGCTCTCGGTTGTACGATCTGGAGTTGGCAAAAATTGAATCAGAGCGAAGTGAAGCCCGGCGTTCTCAAGTATCGACCGGAGACAGAAGTGCCAAAATCCGGACCTATAATTGGCCTCAAGGACGGGTCACTGACCATCGATTAGAAGGCGATGACAAAAATCACGCTCTTGAGAAGGTTATGAATGGTGATCTAGATGAGATCCTAAACGCCCTTCGTACGGCAGATAATGCAGACCGACTGGCAAATATATAAGCCCTAAAAGGTCTGTTCCTATGCAGATTCAGCGAATGTCGGAAAGCTGAGTGGTTTTGTGTATTAAAGTCCTTATTTTGCTGTTCTGTACAATCCCTGCTCCATGGAGTCATTCAAATAGAACGATTAGCATGGGGCATAGCCCATCAATTTTCCAAGGGGATCAATGGCTACACTACAAAATACGTACGAATTAACGTACATCGTCAACTCGGTTATTTCTGACGAACAGGTAAAGGATCTCGTTGCACGAGTAACCACCTACGTTTCAGAAGCCGGTGGCGAAATCATCGAAGTTGACGAATGGGGCCAGCGCCGCTTGGCTTACCCAATCCAGAAAAAACGTAACGGTTATTACGTGAACATGTACTTCCGTTCTTCGGGCGTCATGATACCGCGTTTGGAACGTTCTCTGGAAATCGACGACAACGTACTTCGCTACATGACACTTCGCATGGATTCGAAAATGCTCCGTCATTACGAAGAGTCCAAAACCAAACAAGCGATTTCTTACGCGGCTGAAGCTGTTGCACCAGTAAACGACGACGAGGATGACGATTAGTATGTCTAATACCACTTTTAGAGAGCCCGCTTACGTCGATTACAAAGACGTTGAGCTTATAAAGCGTTCATTGAATGAACAAGGAAAAATCCTTCCTCGCCGTATCACAAACGTTTCTGCTAAATTTCAGCGTCAGTTGACGACTGCAGTAAAACGGGCGCGTCACATGGCGTTGATTCCGTTTGTATCAGACTCGCTTAAGTAATTTCGAATCCGGTGCCGGCTAGGAAACTACCGGTGCTTAAAATGACACTATTATGAAAGTCATTCTCCTTAAAAATGTCGATAATTTAGGCGAAGAAGGTATGATCGTAAACGTAAAAGACGGTTACGGTCAGAATTTCCTTATCCCTAATGGTGCTGCACGATTGGCTACAAAAACAGCCATCAAAGCACAATTGGAAGAACGTCGCCAGGCTTCTCGCAAGCTGAACAAGAAAAAAGACGATGCTTTGGCACTTGCTAAACAAATGTCTAGCCTCGAAGTCGTGATTTTTGCCAAAGTTGGTGAAGAAAGCCGCATATTTGGCTCTGTAACAGCACAGCATGTCGTAGACGGTCTTGCTGCCCAGGGAATCACGGTAGATCGTCGTAAAGTTGAACTCGACGAGGATATTCGCATGCTCGGTGTTTACACTGCCAAGGTGAAAATCCACGCTGAAGTTATAGCAGAAGTGAAGGTTCGCGTAGAGCCAGAAGAAGTGACTGCAGACTAAACTGAGATCACGGTTATAGGCCGATCAAATTGGTGGTGTAGGCTTGCTCTCCACTTGAATTTGCGCCGACCCGTTTAGTCGTCATAAAACGTCTAGACGAACTTCTGGTCGGGCAAAGCAGAATCGGCAACATTGAAGAAGGGTATTCGTTGGCAAAACGCTGACGGATACCCTTTTTTATTTCCCGAACTTGATGCGACATTTATTTTTCTGTTTTTTGGGGTTCATACTTGTTTCTGGGTTTGCTCAGCCAGCTCAAGCTCAGTTTGGAGGGCCCGACACCAAACTGCCAGAGGAATACGTGTCCTGGCAGGCTACTCCCGTCCCGTCGACCATTGGTCCGGCAGGTAAAATGGTGGCTAGATTGCAGGCTTCCATTGAAGGGGATTGGAAGATGTATGCGCTGGATTCTTCTCTTCCAATTTCTGAAGACATTCTTAGCCGCCCGAATGGAGTAACGCTGGAATGGTCAAACCTGCCTGCTGGGTTTCTTTCATTAGACAAGACTGGACAAAGCCCACCTGAATCTGGTTTTGACACTAATTTCAACCTGGATCTTAAATATTTCCATTCCGACGCTACTTTTTTTGCTGGCGTAGTCGCCGCTGATTCTGCCGTTAGCGGAACCCACACCTTGACGGCAAACGTTCGTTTTCAGATTTGTTCAGATTCTCTGGGGCTCTGTTTGCGACCTACAACAATGCCAGTGCCGGTCACGTTTGCATTCGATGAAACGTGTATTGGTTGCACAGCGACTGCGGACGGGTTGGCTCTACTTGAATCAAACAGTTCAGTAGGAGATTCTGGCTTGGTATCATCTACCACTGATTACGATTCTTTTCGTAGCAACGGTTTTTGGCCATTTATTTTCTTGGCGATCGGGGCTGGTTTGGCATCGCTGCTCACGCCTTGCGTCTTTCCCATGATTCCGCTCACCGTCTCGTATTTTACCAAGCAAGGGAGTGACCGGGCGAAAGCAGTAAAAATGTCGCTGGTTTACGGCGCTTCGATTGTTGTCACGTTCACTGGAATCGGAGTCATCATGGCTCTGTTGGTTGGAGCAGCTGGTGCGCAGTCTATTGCATCAAATCCGTGGGTGAATTTGATGATCGCGGCGGTGTTAATTGGATTCGCATTGTCGCTACTTGGTGTTTTTGAGCTCAGGTTGCCTTCTTCGTTGCTAAATTGGGCGGGTGCGAAAGGAAGTTCAGATTCGAGTTGGACAGGTGTCATTTTTATGGGGCTCACGCTGACCCTAGTATCGTTTTCGTGTACGGCACCTTTTGTAGGTGGACTGCTCGCTGCAGCTTCCGGCGGGACGTGGGCGTTTCCTCTGTTTGGAATGATTGCATACAGCACCACCTTTGCGTTGCCCTTCGTTTTGCTTTCTCTATTCCCACGGGCCTTGCAGCGGCTTCCATCGTCCGGATCTTGGATGAATTCTGTGAAAGTCATTCTTGGGTTTATTGAAATTGCAGCCGCGGTCAAATTCCTTTCGAATGCCGATTTGGTTTGGGGGTTAGGTTTGATTTCTCGGCCATTGGGCATTGCATTTGTGCTTGTCGTTTTCTTTTTGGCGGGACTTTACTTGCTTGGTAAACTTCGTTTTCCACACGATGAGCCTGTTGAATCAATTGGTGTTGGACGTCTTTTTGCGGCCATATTCTTTTTTGTTCTTTCCCTGTATATGATGCCGGGTCTGTTTGGTACTCCCCTAAACGCTCTTGACGCGTATTTGCCGCCTCGGCGCGGAACTGATGTGTCCCTTTACTCTCTCATCGGGTCATCTGGGCAGAACGTTGTTGATCTCGACGAAGGTTGGTTTATTGACGATATCGAAGGAGCGTTCGCAGAAGCGGAGGCCCAGAATAGGCCCTTGTTCGTAGACTTTTCGGGATGGACCTGTACAAATTGCCGGCAAATGGAAGCGAATGTGTTTCCAAAGGCTGAAATTGTATCCCGGTTTACAAACAACTTCGTACTACTTCGATTATACACCGACGATTTAGAGCAGGGAGATACCTTTCATCGGTTCCAAATGAAGCTTACGGGTACGCCCGCATTGCCTACTTACGCGATTGTCGCACCAACTGATAGAATGTTAATCTCACGGCGCAGTGCTCTGATGGACCAAGGCGAATTCGCTGCATTTTTGGATGCTGGCTTGAATTCCTTTAAGTCATCAAGTCTTTAATATCCTGGAATTATTTTACGATCGGCATCAGCAGTACTGGAATCGAAGCTTCGCGTGCAACCGTGTCTGATACGCTTCCCAACAGTATCCTTTCTATTGCAGAATGTCGTCGTTTGGCCAAAACGATCATATCGATGTTTAACTCTACTGCGTCGTCTAGTATCACACGCGCAGGATCCCCTTGATGTAATGCAGGCCGCACTTTGACCGCGAATCGGTCTAGGACGAAGTGATCGAAATCATGGCGTTCAGCCTCAATTACTGCGTTCTCAATGGCAGGGTCGTACATCGCATAGGCTATCTCTCCGAATCCACTCATAGGATCTACGCCCAAGGGCGTCGTTGAGGTCGGTATATGCACGTGCACGATATACAATTCTGCATTTAGAGAAATCGAAAGCGATTGAATCTGATCCGTAACACTTTTCGGTTCACGTAAATCAGTGGCAAAGAGGAGTTTCATAGTGTACCTGCTTGATCATTGTAGATAAAAATAGGTGGGGGGGTGGAGTTTGAACAACCGGGAAAACCCTACAGAGAGGAATATTTTTTAATGGAGCTGTTACGTTTTGGATAAAGGTGGGTCAATTGATAAACATAGGTAGGTCCCACCATGAATTCCTGTATCAACGCTACACCATCTTCCGCCATTCTCTGCTCAGCCAAGGAGGGAAATATTAAGGCTCAGCACCACCTAGCTGAATGGGTTTACACCGAGGGATTAAAGTATTTTGTTTCAAGGGTTCACAAAGAGACACTGCTAAATGATTCCGATGCTCAGGATCTTGCCGGAGAAAGTTTGTTGGAGTTTCAACGTGCACTCCCGCGAATTCAACTGTTACCCCGGTATGTCCGCCGCATGTTTAGAAACAATCTTATTCGACATTTATCCAGAAAACGCGCTCGAAGATCTAGGGAATGCTTAGGAGAAGATCAGATGGTCAATTCGGATTTCGCGGACTTGTATCCAAGTGAACAAACCTGTGAGAATTATGGACTTAACGACAGGGAAAAAACGCGTCTAACTATTTCTCTAAAACGATTAGAGGCTTCGGACGAGCTACTACAAAAAATTTGGTCGTATCGATTGGCTGACGAGCCATTACCTTATCGCCAAATTGGAGCCATAGTTGGGATGGAAGATGCTGCATTAAGAATGCGTATGGCCCGGTTTTGCAAACTTGTCCGTGAAGAATGTTATCGAAAAGAAAAACGATTTCAATTGAGTGGAATTGGCTTCGAGGTCAGCCATCACACTTTTTAGTTATCCGGCCTGCTGCCTTGTTCATGTAGGTTGAATCCGTCACTATAAAGATTCGTATATACTTTTGACTACTCAAACCACCACCACTTTTGGGACGCTAAGTTGTTTTACGATTCTCCCTTTTCGCTCTTTCTATTACTGATTAATGTAATGGTAAGTGGCTATGCACTTTTTTATGACAAGAATCTGATTGACAAATTGTCTTTTCGGCCTACTAGAGTCCTTAAAGACAAAGAATATTATCGGATGATTACCGGCGGTTTTGTGCACGGAGGCCTAGCTCATTTGGCCTTTAACATGATAACCCTTTTCTATTTTGGCCCCGCACTAGAGGCGCTTTTAGGGCCTGTTGGGTTTCTTATTCTCTTTTTTGGGGCAGAACTTTCAGCCCATGCCCTAACGCTTTGGCTTCACCGGAATTCTCCACATTATTCTGCAGTCGGTGCATCAGGGGCGATTTCGGGCATCGTAGTTTCCTTCGCCTTGTTTTATCCATTTCAAAAAATCTATCTCTTCTTAATCCCCGTCGGCATTCCGGCGTGGTTTTTTGGGCTGGCCTTTATCGCGTTTTCCGCTTATGCCATGACCAAGAAATCAGATCCTGGAACCGGCGGAATAGCCCATGAAGCCCATCTCGGTGGCGCAATAGGAGGACTTATTTTGACGCTGTTGCTGCATCCGGAGGTCTTGTCGGTCTTCATTTCACAGATCACTCGATAGACAGAGTGGTAGTCGCTAAATTCTCCAACCGAACGATTATTCTGTAAACGTTGGCCTTGATTGGTACGCTTAACTCTTACGTGCATGCGTTTGGTTAACCGTTATTGCAAAGGAATGTGAACAAGTAAATTGGGGCTAAAAAGATGTTTTCTAGGTATAAGTCCAGCTTATACCGTTATTGCGACTTGCTTTTTGGTGTTTCCTGTCATACTTTAGAGAAATCATGCCGCTTGGAAGTATGCTTTTATTAGAAAGCAATCAGTCGCGCAGTGAATTTGGGCAACAAGAGGCCCGGTCCTATGGACCGGGCCTCTTGTTCGTTAATCACCTTTGGTTTCGCCCCGGATTTGAGACTTTGTAGGTCAGTTTTGGTTGAAAAGTTCTGATCAGGGAATGGAGGTCCAAATTCGTAATCCATTCGCGCGTAACGAGTTAAAGTGTTATGCACAGAAGGCCCAAACGCGGTGTGAACTTCTTGTTGAAGGAAACTAGGACTAGTGATATTGACTAGCCTCCAACTTCGCTCTATAATGGGATCAGTGCTTCACGGCACAGTTCCTTGACGCGACTGAATCTCTAGGCTGCATGAGGTAGACTCAACTATCCCGAAAGGGATGAAACAGGTTTCCTTCGGTCCTATGTTGAAGGCTGTATACTTCTCGAGAGTGTGTTGCTGGAGTAGATGCTGAGCAGACGGAGAATCGGGGGGATGTTCAAAGGCAGAACTCGTAAGAGGGAAGCTGGACAGCAAATGATCCACGATTCGATGAAAGCTGCCAGACCAGGCAAGAAGAAGCTTCGGCTTTGGAAAAAACGGAATGGTTAGGAAGGCGAAAGAAGAACAGGCAAACACGTCCCGGCGTTGTGCCTCGGAAAATTTCGTTTTGTTTGAAACGATAATGCAGAGCGGAATCGGCTTCGGCCGATGAAGTGAAACATTGGAAAGTTAAACATTCGCCGCTTGATGATAGAAGTCTGATCTTCGGAAAAGACATCAGAATTCAAGATGGTAGGTGGGACTGGCAAACGCATTCGCAAGAATGACGAGCTGGAAACGCTAAACCCTGAGGAGATGCCGTCTTTATCGTGTGCCCATACGATGGAGGCATTAAGACAAGTTGGAAACGACTTGTGTAAAATTGATTGATCGGTTCGCCGAACGGTTGGTAATACACTGAGGTTCGAACCTCCCGCATACTGGTTCGAAGCATAGGCTTCGGCAGATGAAACGGATCAGGGGAGGTTCACGTGTCTAGGAGCGTTAAAAAGAGCTATCCTTTTGGGATGGCTTTTTTTATGCCCTATCGGTTTTATGCCCTTCCGGTATTGATAAGAGCGAAGGCTAAGACTTAGAGTTTAGTTGGCGACAAAATTCTTCCCAATTGGTAAAACTCCAAACTCCCGGGAGGTCGGATTTTTGTTCAGAATACCAAGCGACTTTCCACCCAGCGCCCGTTCCGCCTTCGACATCCGACCGAAACGAATCGCCGACGTATAGTATTTTTTCAGGTTTTATTCCTGCCCTCTCCGCCGCGTGGTCAAAGAGGATTTGGCTAGGTTTTAAATGGCCCACCTCCTCGCTGATAATCACTGTTTGGGCCCTATCTCCCAACTCCGGAAACTGCCTTAGTTTAGCTTTCTGAACTTCAGAAAAGCCATTCGTCAGAATGCCCACCGGAAGTTTTGCGGCAGTCATTATAAATGCTTCAAGGGCGCCTTTAATTGCAATCCAGTGTCGCGAATATCGATCCAGATATTCCTCGGCCAGAACTGGAGCTTGGTGCACGGCTGTTGAATCGCACGCTTCAAGCAATTGCTGAAAACGTCCTATTTTGGCTTCATCCTTAGAATAGACGCCAGCCGAATACTTGTGCCAAACATCGGGGTTAATAACCGAGTAAAGCTCCACAACCTTTTCAAACGACGTGTGATTAAACAGTTTGCTTTGGTTAGCCACCAACTCTTGTAGCGCTCGTTTTTCTGCGTATTTATGATCAAGAAGAGTGTCATCTAGATCAAAATAGACGAATTCGATATTGGTCATATGGCGCGCTCCAGCAGGGCGTATTCTTTGTCTTTCACGCCACCCATTGTATCGAGAGAGTGAATAAGCCGCAAGTTGCTATCCAATACCCAGCTCATTTCACACCCTAGGACGCCCATTTTCACCGCATTTTTGTGTGTTTCCCAAACCAACATGGCATCAAGGCCCTTGCCATGATGCGATTTTCGGACACCCATTAAAGGCATTCTTATCTCGCGAATAACACCAGAAGTAGCTAGAAATAGTAGCTTGAGAATGCCAAAAGGCAGCAACCGGCCAGATTTCAACGTTTTGAATGCATAGTTCAAGTCTGGAAGGGAAACTGCAAACGCGACAGGTTTTCCGTCGTCTTCAATGATTACGGCAAGACGAGGGTCAAGTATTTGCTTCATTTCCTTGGCCATTTGAAGGAATTCAGCTTCGGTCATTGAAACGTGTCCCCAATTTTCTGACCAGGCATCATTGTACATGTCCAGAATCAAGCGCGCCTCTTTCTCGAACTTTTTCATATCAAGCAACCGGACAGATAAAGACGGCCACTTTTTCATTATTAGGCCCGATCCTCTTTCAAGCTTGTCCATGCGAGCTGTTTTGGTGTGCGCATAATAGGCCCACATGGTCATGCAACGTTGAAAACCATACGTGACGAGTAGTTTTTCATAATATGCCAAATTAAAAGGCATCAATATGGAAGGCTGCTTTCCAAACCCATCTACCAGGAGTCCAGCTACGTCGTTTAGCGATGGATTTGCGGGGCCGCGCATGGTTACTAGGCCTTGTCCTCGCAGCCAATCGGCCGCGGCGTTCAACAATGCCGATGAAACTACCTCATCATCGATCGTCTCAAAAAACCCGAAAAATCCGACTCCATCGTTGTACTTCTTAAGGTGCATACCATTTTTTATGGCTGCAATGCGTCCTACAACTTTCCCTTTTCCGTTACGGGCAAGAAATAATTGCATGTTTCCATGAGCAAAAAATGCATTTTTCTTAGGATTGACTAACGTGGCCGTATCGAGCCGAAGCGGCGGTACCCAATATGGGTGGCCAGTATACAAATCAAACGGAAATTGAATAAACGCGCGGCGGTCCCACCACCCCTTTACTGGACGAACGAGGACAGGAGGCGTGGATAGGGGCATGGTGTATCTATCAATGACGGCAGTTTGACTAGGGACTGGGGACTAGGGCAACGGTTGGCGGGGAAAACTTATCCTATCGCGCCATTAGAATTTATTACGCCATGTTTTTTGCCGACTTTGTAAAAGGCCTGGAGGATGTAATCCAGATCTTCATTTGTATGGGTTGCCATATACGAAGTTCTAAGCAATGAGTGTCCTTGAGGTACGGCAGGAGGCACTACAGCGTTAACAAATACGCCTTCTTCTAATAGGTCATGCCACATTTCGAGGCAGGTCATCATGGTGTTTGCAACTACCGGAATGACGGGAGTTTGACTTGCCAGTACGTTATACCCCATGGACTTGAATCCGCTCCGCATATAGTCTGAAATTTCCCACAACCGCTCGAGGCGCTCAGGCTCAGCCTCAAGGATTTCTAAACATTTCAGAACCGTTGCAACAGCTGAGGGAGGCATAGAAGCACTGAAAATGTGTGCAGATGCGGTATGACGAATGTATTCAATCACATTTCGTGTCCCAACCACAAAACCACCAAGGGAGGCAAAACTTTTTGAAAACGTACCAGTGGTTAGATGGACCCGCGATCCCAGCCCAAAATGAGCGGCACTTCCACGACCGCCCGGCCCTATTACGCCCACGGCGTGAGCATCATCCAACATAAGGGCTGCATTAAATTCTTCTGCTAATTCAACGAGTTGTGGCACACGAGCCACGGCGCCGCTCATCGAAAAAACGCCGTCGGAGACGATAAATTTCCCAGCATCTGGGAACTCGAGAGTTGCCTTTTCCAGAATTTTGCGAAGGTGCTTCATGTCGTCATGACGATACCGAACCGTCTGAGCCGCAGAAACAGACGTGCCTGCAACGATGCAAGCGTGATTGTCTTTATCCGAAAAAATGATATCATTCTTACCGGCAAGGGATTGGATAACGCCTTGATTGGTCATGTATCCGGTCGAAAACAGAACACAAGCCTCTGTGTTCATGAACCGGGCAAGCTGTTCTTCAAGCTGAATGTGCAGATCCAGCGTACCATTCAAAAATCTTGAGCCCGTACATCCAGTTCCGTAATGCTCGATCGCGTCTTCAGCCGCCTTTTTTACCCGCGGGTCCGATAACAGTCCTAGGTAATTATTTGAGCCGGCCATGATGATTTCACGACCTTGAATAATGGCTCTTGTTCCATCGTTTTTCTCGACAGGGCGGAAATATGGATACAGATCCGCAGCCGTAATTTGGGCAAAAACTCCGTCTGCATCAAAAAATCGATCACATTTGGTAAACAGACCTGGCTGTTCGCCGGTTGGAGAAGTGGTTATCGCTTCGGCGTCATTGACGCCCATGTTACTGTACCTGTCAGACATATTACGGAGCCCTTTTTTCTCGGCAACTACAACTACCCTGATAAATGTGCCTGAATTGCTTCTGTGAACGCTCCACGAGGGCGATTCAGGCTCGGGCAGTATAAATATAACATTTTGTTAATCTACTGTCGTGATAATATTGCACTTAAGTTGATTAACTGAATGTAGCTGTACTTTACGCTACATTTTTCGAACGGTCAAAAAAGGCCGGCGAAACGCTCGATAATGCAAAGCTCCGAACCCGGTTCCATGGATTTATCGGGAGGATAAACCGCGATTTGCCCTGCGTTCCAATGGAACGAGGGCTTTCAGACGAATACCGCCTGGTCGGGGTTCAACTTGAATATTCAAGTTTTCCCCTACATCGAAATCGAGCAAGTGCGCACTTACATAAGCGTCTAGCATAGCTAGACCATACACTAAGCCGACGCCAACGAAGGAAAGGTCACGAGATCGGCGAAAAATATTTCGTTGGGCTTCCAATGGCCTCGACGAGATGGCCCCAAATTCGGCCGCCACCTGTTCATAGGAGCTTTCAAAACTGGCCCGTGGGTTGGAATTGATGGTCCCGGAATCGACTCGTTCCTGAAAAGCTTTGTACTGAAAGGCTTCGCGGTATAAAATGTAGTCTTGGTGGGTGGAAATGGCGTTGTAGATTAATCCACCCAAAGCCCCGAAAACAAAGGGAAGCTTGAGATATTGTTTATTGTAAATCTGCCCCCATCCCGGCGCAATGGCAGATCTCCACAGCGCACCTTTTGGCGAAGCCGGTTTTTTATCGACAAACAACGAGTCAGTAAACGGAGGCTGGACCCCTGTGATAGGTGTCTGCGCTACAGAAATCCTACCGCCAAAACCACTGAGAAGGCTCAGAAATATCAAGCCTACTAATTGGCGTTTCAGCATGGAAAACTCAGATTTCATCTAAAAAGAGTAGCTGCTTCTAATCTAACGTTACTGGACCAGCTGGGAGAACAGCCTACTGATCGAAATATTCTACAATGCGATCTAAATCTTCATTTGAATAATATTCAATTTCAATTTTCCCGCCCTTTCCACGTGATCCTGGCTTTACGCTGACCTTGGTCCCAAGTTTGTGCCGGATGCGCTCTGAAATTCGTGCCAGTTCAATTGTATCGGCTCCAGATAATTCTTTTAACGCGTCAGCCTTCTTTTTTACCGGCTTCAAGGCTTGCCTAACTCGTTTCTCGACGTCCCGCACAGAAAGATCGTCAGCCACGATGTCTTCCATAATTTGGCGCTGAAGGTCTTCACTTTCTAGGGACAACAATGCCCTTGCATGACCCGTTGACAGAATGCCGTCGCGCAAGCCCGCCTGAATAAGCGGAGGGAGTTTCAATAAGCGTAAAAAGTTGGCAACAGTCGATCGGTTTTTGCCGATTTTAATGGCCACATCTTCTTGTGTTAGGCTGCATTCGTCAATCAATCGACGATACCCCAATGCAATTTCTATTGGATTGAGCTGTTCTCGTTGGACGTTTTCAACCAATGCCATTTCTAACATTGCTTCGGTATCCGCTTCACGGATATAAGCTGGAATCCGGGTCATTCCTGCCATGCGCGCAGCTTTTAAACGGCGTTCGCCCGAAATAAGCTCATACTTGTTGGGTCCCGCAGAGCGGACCGTAACTGGCTGAATGATTCCCAATTCGCGAATAGAATCACTCAATTCTTGTAAAGCGGATTCGTCAAAACGTTCGCGAGGTTGGTAGGGGTTTGGCAAAACGGAATGAATATCAACTTCCGAAATTGAACCAGCTGTTCGAATTCGTTCGTCAAAATTGTACAATTTTGTAGTTTCAATTCCCGAATGAAAAGCGGTATCCCTTTCGTCATGGTCTGGAAGCAATGCGCTAAGTCCGCGACCCAGTGCTGATTTTTGTTTAGACATGCCGGTAATGAATTATAGAGATTCTGCTTGGTAAGCGGGTAATTGGGCGAGGTATTCCTGATTGGCGTGAAGTACTTCACGAGCCAAACCGATGTAGTTCCGAGATCCCGTACTTGTTGCATCGTAAAGCAAAACGGGCCTTCCATGGCTTGGGGCTTCTGAAAGCTTAACGTTTCTCTGGATAATCGTTTTGAAGACCTTTTCGCCAAAAAACCGACGAACTTCAGACGCTACCTGATTCGCCAGTCGAAGCCGGGCATCAAACATGGTCAAAACTACTCCTTCAATCTCCAACTCGGGATTTAAGTGTTGTCGAACCAGTTTGATGGTGTTCAACAACTGGCCCAACCCTTCCAGTGCAAAATATTCTGCTTGAACAGGTATCAAGACTGAATCTGAGGCCGTAAGCGAATTGAGTGTCAAAAGCCCCAGTGACGGCGGGCAATCAATAATAATGAAGTCGAATCGATCCCGAACACCGCGTAATGCTTTGCGCAACATCCGCTCCCGGTCTGGGATTTCCACCATTTCGATTTCAGCTCCGACCAAGTTAATGTGACTTGGGATGAGGGAGAGATACGGCGTGTCCGTCTGAAGTATTGCATCCTCCGTCGGAACGGTTCCGATCAATATTTCATAGGTCGAAGCTTGTACGCTTTTCGGGTCAATTCCTACTCCTGAAGTACCATTGGCCTGGGGATCAAAATCAATCAGCAACGTCGAATGCTCCATGGCTGCAAGAGATGCGGCCAAGTTGATCGCCGTCGTAGTTTTACCTACTCCGCCTTTTTGATTTGCTACGGCTATGATTTTTCCCATTCGGCTAAGGTTATTGAAAGTGATGCAGAGCTGCGCAGACGAATGTTTCGGCCTGCAGTCCCGTGACCTGAAAGCTATGAAGAAGGGAAGTTTCTTACTACTTATAGAGCATGCGTCTTATCCACAACATCTAAATCAGATGTTTGGATCCCGAAAGCTAGGAAGAACCCTTTGGTCGGGGTTTGGCGTATTGGTAGAGTCACGAATTCAACTAAGCGGATGGCTCGAAAATTCATTCTTACCAAAGAAGAAGCGGTGCCGGTTAACAGCCTGAGTATTGCGTATGAGGATGAGTTAAATGAGCAGCAATTCCAGGTTGCGACGACGGGTACTGGGCCCGTTCTGGTTGTAGCAGGGGCCGGTACGGGGAAAACAAGAACCCTCATTTACCGAGTGGCTTATCTCGTAGAGACCGGAGTAGCTCCCGAGCACATTGTCTTGTTGACCTTCACACGTAGATCGTCCAACGAAATGCTCAATCGGGCGGCTGGCTTGCTGGACGGTAGATGTAAACGAGTTCGAGGAGGTACCTTTCACGCTTTTTGCCTGACTATTCTGAAGAAATATGCTTTGAAGCTGGGTTATCCGAGCAATTTCACCATTCTCGATTCCTCCGATTCGGCCGATGTCATAGATGTCGTTCGGGCTACGTCAGCCATAAAAACAAAGGGTAAACGATTTCCTCGAAAAAGAACGCTACAAAGTATTTTTTCGGCTGTACGAAATAAGGGAATTGGGATAGAACAAACTCTTGAGACGGGATATCCTCAGTTCACTTCTTTTGTGAAAGAACTCGAACTGCTTTTTGAAGGGTATACCAATTACAAAAAGGTCCATGGCTTGATGGATTATGATGATTTACTCATTTTAACCCTAAAACTTTTTACCAGTGAACCTGCTGTTTTGCGGGAGGTCGCTTCTTCGTGTCGTCATGTTTTAGTCGATGAGTATCAGGACACCAACCGGGCGCAGGCTATGATTGTCAAAGCCTTGGCTTCCGTTAACGGAAATGTGATGGCCGTTGGAGACGATGCTCAAAGTATATACCGTTTTAGAGGGGCGGACTTTAAAAACATACTTGGCTTCCCGGCAGAATTTGCAGATGCACGTATTCTCAAACTTGAACACAACTATAGGTCTACCCAACGCATACTCGACTTGGCAAATCATTTGCTGGAAAAAGCCAAACGAAAGTTTGACAAGACACTTTTTACTGAAAAAGAAGGGGGCGATTTACCTGGACTAGTGCCCGCCCCCGACGATCGATTCGAAAGTCGGTTTGTATCTCAATTGATTCTTCAGTTTCGAGAACAGGGTATTGCCCTTCGAGAAATGGCGGTGCTTTTCAGAAACGGTCACAATTCGTTTGATTTGGAAATCGTACTGGGAAGAAAAAATATTCCTTTTGTAAAGTATGGGGGACTCAAGTTGGCGGAGGCTGCCCATATAAAGGATGTGCTTGCCTATTTGAAGGTGGTTGAAAACTCACGCGATACCGTGGCTTGGAATCGCATTTTGCAATTATTGGAAGGGGTTGGCCCTAAAACTGCTGGCAACATTATCGAATGGATTGAAGCCGAGCAAGATGATACCTTTGAATTAAAGGAACGTCCCTTTTCAAAAGCTTATATCGAGTCCGTGCGGGCATTATTCGTCATGCTTAGGTCGGTGAAAATGACCGAATCCAGCCCAGCCAGTCAAGTTGGGGCTATTTTAACGTACTATGTACCAGTGTTGAAGCGGGTTTATTACGAAGATTTCCAAAAACGGGAGCAAGATCTCGAACACCTGATCGGCTTGACGCAGTCTTTTACGAATCGGTCTGAAATGTTGGACTCTCTTGTACTGGATCCTGTTGAATTGACCGTTATTGATGTAGACGCCGAGAAAAATGATGAACCGCCGCTGACGCTTTCGACCATTCATTCCGCCAAGGGATTAGAGTTTAAAGTCGTATTTGTTATTCATGCATTGGATGGGATAATTCCTTCGTCGTATTCAGTTGGCGATGAGGAATCTATTGAGGAGGAACTGAGATTACTGTATGTTGCCGTAACACGGGCTGCAGATCATTTGTACATATCGTATCCAAGTTTGCAGTATCGTCGTTATGACGGACAATATTTCACTAAACCGAGTAGGTTTTTGGAACAGCTTCCGGACCATATTTTAGAACCATGTTCGCTAGTGGAACAGGACCACAACGAGTTGCCGGGTCATTCTGACACTGGACAACTTGCCCCCGCCAATTCCAATATTTTGTAATCGAAGAAATGGAACGCTTCGGCTATATCCCCGCTCCCTCGATATCGGTTCCTGTAATACCAGGACTGAGTATACAATCGATTCCTCTTTCTGAATTGGACGACGTTCGAGAGATGAATCATGTCATTTTCAAGGAAGAAAGAGTAATTAATACCTTTGAAAAGGAGGATTTGATGATTTTGGAAGCGAGGTTGGATGGGGAGCCAGTCGGATTTAAGGTTGGTTACAAAGAAAGCAAAAACATTTATTACAGTGCGAAGGGTGGCGTGATGCCCAATCATCGACGCAACGGAATAGCGATTGCTCTGCTCGATGACATGATGCATCGGGTTAAAAAAATAGGGTATCCGGTTTTTGTGTTTGACACCTTTCCGAATTTGCATCCCGGGATGACCATTTTGGCCATGGAGAATGGATTTCGGCTGGTAAAGGCTGATTATAATGCTGTGTACAAAGAGTATCGATTACGTTTCGAACACAGATTTCAACGTTCGATTTAGCTCAGCTAAAGGGGAATCGATGTCTATCCGATTCGTCAAATAGATGGTCTCGTGAAGGAATAAGGAATCTTGGCTAAGAGGCCTACGAGACGCAACTCGCGTATTGGGACGCCGTACCGATGATCACAATTAACGACAAGGAAAGTAAGTGCTTCGTTTCTTTTTTGAGTTTTGGGAATCGACCCGTATTGCATTGGCGTCTGTTTGGTCCAATAAAATGCGTGCCGTGTTAACGACCCTAGGCATTATCATTGGAATCGTTTCTGTGACAGGAATGGCCACTGTGGTAAATGGAATAGAAAAAGGTTTTGAACAAGATATTGCCTCGCTCGGAACGAATGTCATCTATGTAGAGAAGTGGCCGTGGGTTAGAGGGCCTAGTACAAAATGGTGGGAATTGGCGAACCGTCCCAATATGACAGCTGATCTTGCCGACAAGTTGAATCAAAGCGCTAGTATGGTGCAAACCGCAACAGCGGTGGTGTCTACGGCTAGAACGCTGAAGTCCAATACGGAATCTATTTCTTCGGCACGAATCACAGGTGCTCAGGCAAATTATCCAGAAGTCCACGAAATCGATTTATCCGAGGGGTATTTCTTTAACGAGTTTGACGATCAAAGCGCCAGACATGTCGCCGTCGTGGGAGCAGGGGTTGCTGAACGGTTATATCCTTTTGGTTCGGCATTTGGGAAAGACCTAAACATTGGCGGTTCAAAGTTCACGGTAATTGGGATTCTAAAAAAACAAGGTGAAGCTACTGAAGGCCCGGCTAGTACGGACTTCACTGTACAGATTCCGTTCAATACGTTTAAACAGCAATACGGAACGCGTTGGCGGAGCGTTTCGATTCAAGCAAAAATTGGCGACGGATTTGCCATTGCAGATGCCAAAGATCAAATGCGCGGCGTCATAAGATTAGCTCGAAGATTGGATGTGCAAGAGTCTGACAACTTTGAAATTAATGAACAAGAGTCGCTGCGCGCGGCGATTGAGCCAATTAAAAATGCCATTTTTGCGATAGGGATCGGTCTAACAGCGCTCGCTCTGCTGGTTGGCGGCATTGGCGTAATGAACATCATGTTTGTGACTGTCAAAGAGCGCACACGCGAGATTGGAGTGCGAAAAGCTGTCGGGGCTCGCAGAACTACTATCCTGATTCAGTTTTTGGTTGAAGCGGTAGTGATTTGTATGGTTGGAGGCCTTGTTGGTGTAGGGTTAGCATTTCCCTTATCCATGTTAATTGGAGCGGTATTACCTGCTTCGCTTGATTTAACAACAGTATTTATTGCCTTTGGTATTTGCGTAGCCATCGGAATCACATTCGGACTTGCTCCGGCTTGGAGCGCTGCGAAGGCCCCGCCGATCGAAGCATTGAGGTATGAATAGCATGGGTATTTTTGAAGCGTCTCGCATGGCATGGAGTGCGATACAAGGACACAAGACTAGATCGTCGCTGACGTTACTGGGGATGGTGATTGGCGTTTTTGCCATTATTGTTTCAGTAACGGCTGTAGAAGTTATCGACGTCTATTTCAAAGAAAAACTTCAATTTTTAGGGTCCTCAACTGTTTCTATTTCTCGAACTTCTCAAATTCAAATTGGAGATAGGGATCGAAGCGGTAGAAATCGTCCCAACGTCACGTTTGAGCAGGTAGAAAGGCTAGAGGAAGTTATGCAGATGGCTGTGACCATCAGCCCTATGGATGATTTTGCTAGAGGCAAAATGACGTACCAGGACAGAGAAACGGAGCCGGACGTCGTGGTGATGGGCAGCGACGAGGACATGCTTGGAAATTTTTCATACGAAATTGAGTACGGTCGCTTTTTTACGCGAGATGACATCCAATATGCACGTCCAGTATGTGTATTGGGGTCTGACATTGTTAAAATCTTGTTTCCCAACGAAAATCCGATTCGGAAGATTATAAAAGCGGCTGGGAAGCGTTGTGAAGTAATAGGTGTGCTGAAGGAAAAGGGAAGTTTTTTAGGCTTTTCCCAGGATAATCGAACCTACATTCCTATAACGCGTGGATTTGCTGACTATGGCGGACTTAGTCGGAATATTGCCAGTGTGAGCGTTAGGGTACAGGATCCGATCTTGATTAACGCGGTGATAGACGAATTAACTGGGCGTTTGAGGGTTATTCGGGGCGTTGAGCCGGGCGAAGAAAACAACTTCGAAATTTCCTCAAACGACTCCATGCAGGCCATATTTGAAGCATTCACTGGTACGTTGACGGCAGGAGGTGCTGGAATTGGATTGATTTCACTCCTGGCTGCAGGAATTGGAATTATGAACATCATGTTGGTGTCTGTCACTGAGCGCACACGAGAAATAGGGGTTCGGAAGTCCGTCGGCGCTCGGAAAAAAGACATTATGCGGCAATTCCTTTTTGAAGCATTTTTTCTGTGCCAAATAGGTGGAATAATTGGGATTTTGATGGGTGCAGCCGTTGGGAATGGGGTCGCACTTTATTTTGACATAACGGCTGCTTTTCCGACAGGGTGGGCTATCACCGCTGTTTTGCTTGTTACGGCCATCGCTCTCATATTCGGGGGATATCCGGCCCTAAAAGCTGCGCGTCTTCACCCTATAGATTCTCTTCGATTCGAATAGATCTATTAGTAGGAGTCAAACGTTTCACGTTTCTGCCGTAGTTTGGGGAGGTCTATCACAAATTTGACCCTGACTATGCCTGATCTACAAAAAGCAGCAAAACAAGCCGTTGGTGAACAAGTCGCGTCGATGGTTTCATCGGGAATGAAGTTGGGGCTTGGAACGGGTTCTACAGCTGCACTTGCAATTGAAGCACTTGGGAATCGCATTCGAAACGAAGGTTTGGAGGTTTGCGGCGTTCCTACCTCTTTTGCTTCTGAACGTTTGGCGCTCAAATGGGGCATTCCACTAACAACATTGGATCAAACCCCTGTCCTCGATTTGGCGTTTGATGGAGCAGATGAAGTGAACTCCGATTTTATAGTAATTAAAGGTCGCGGTGCAGCTCAGACTAGGGAGAAGATAGTTGCCGCTCAGGCTAAACGGTTCGTCATTTTGATTGACGAAAGCAAGCTCGTAGACAGGCTCGGAACGCGTATGCCGCTGCCCATTGAAATTGTGCCTATGGCAGCCACGCCCGTCATGAACGTGTTGAAAGCGCTTGGAGGGGACCCCGAAATTCGCATGGGCATGAAAAAAGATGGACCCGTAGTCAGCGATCAAGGACTCTGGATCATCGACGCTATGTTCGACGAAATTACTGATCCCGAACACGTCAATCGAGTGCTACTTAATACGCCTGGCGTATTGGATCATGGACTGTTTATAGGCATGGTTACCGATGTCTTGGTAGGACTTAATGATGGCACGGTGAGAACAATGATGGCACGGTGAGGACAATGATGGCACGGTGAGGCGCAGACGACACTCACGGGCCTTACAAGGAGCCTGGTTGGGATTAGAACAACCGATCCATCATATCAGTCAAATCCGCCAAGGCAACACACTCCAGCTTTGCAGGGATGGCTTCTCGGTGCCCACGAGAAGGAACAAATGCTTGGTTAAATCCGAGCCTAGACGTTTCGGCAAGACGGGCATCCAACTGAGAAACAGCTCGAATTTCGCCTCCAAGCCCGACTTCGCCACATATCATGGCCTGACTTGGCACTGGAATATCTCTAAAAGAGGAAGTAACAGCCGCCGCAATGGCAAGGTCGGCTGCGGGTTCGGTTAGCTTTAAGCCACCCGTCACGTTGACGAATACATCACAATTTGAAAGCCCCAATCCGATCCGCTTTTCCAAAACCGCCAACAACATTTGTAGTCGTTTTGCATCAAATCCCGTAGCGGTCCTCTGAGGATTGGCATATGAAGTCGGTGTCACTAGAGCTTGAATTTCAGCTAGCATGGGGCGAGAGCCCTCCATCGAACAAACCACAACGGATCCAGAAGACAGCACGTTTCTGTCTGCAATAAACAATTCGCTGGGATTTTCGACCGGGGTCAGACCAGCGGATCTCATCTCAAAAACGCCAATTTCATTGGTGGAGCCGAATCGGTTTTTTACGGCCCGCAGAATGCGAAATACATGATGCCTATCCCCTTCTAAATACAACACCGTGTCTACCATGTGTTCCAGGACACGCGGGCCGGCAATAGATCCGGACTTAGTGACGTGCCCTACGATAAAAGTAGACGTGCCTGTTGATTTGGAAAGTTGAATAAGTGCGGATGCACTTTCTCGAACCTGGGTTACTGAGCCCGGAGCACTTTGAAGGTCCGACCTGAAAACAGTCTGGATCGAATCTACGATCATCAAAGTAGGCTTTTCATCCAAGACGCAGCGAATGATCGACTCCACTTCTGTTTCAGCAAGCATCATAAAGTTTTTGGAGTGGACCCCCATTCTTTCTGCCCGCATCTTTACTTGTGAAGGCGATTCTTCCCCAGTCACGTAAAGCACCTTCGCATCGGGAACCAAAGCCCCCAATTCAGTCATGAGGGTACTTTTTCCGATTCCTGGGTCACCAGCTACCAAAACCACTGACCCCTGAACAATTCCACCCCCCAGAACTCTATCTAATTCAGCGTTTCCTGTTACAAAACGAGTCTCCGACCCAGAACGGACTTCATCAAGGGTAACTGCGCGAGAAGATATTCCGTTGGACGATGAGGCAGGGCGAGCGGAATGTTTGACAGAATGTTGGCGCTCCTCCACCATGGTGTTCCACTCATTGCACGCAGGGCACTGACCCATCCATCGGGGGGAGTCATTTCCGCACTCTTGACAGATAAATATGCTCTTTACTTTCGACATGATAGTAATATAGAGGAGGGTAGTGACAACCGTGTGACACAAATCATATTGCTCACCAAGGAAGTTATATGAACACCGTACCATTTTCGAGAGATAAAGCACGAAGTTCGTATTCTGTCGTACTTTGTGAAAACTCACTCATCGGGATTTCATCCATCTGTTTTGATTCTATACGCTAAAAAATTAATTCTGGACCCGATTCATTCGTTTGGTCGCTATAGTCAATTGCTGTTTCGGGCTTTTGGTGCAGTCCCGGAATTTGGAACGTATCGTAAAAATCTCTGGGAGCAGATGATCCACGTTGGCATCGATTCGATGCCCATTGTTATGCTTGCAGCTGCATTTTCGGGAGCAGTGACAACCGTCCAGACTTCCTATCAATTGGTAAGTCCTCTCATTCCAAAAAGCATAATCGGATCCATCGTAGTGCCTTCCATGGTCTTGGAGCTTGGTGCCGTAGTGACCGGATTTATTTTGGCTGGACGTGTGGGGGCTCGAATCGCAGCTGAATTGGGTACGATGCGTGTTACCGAACAAATTGATGCGATAGAGGCTATGGGCTTGAATTCGATTGGGTATCTAATCGTACCTCGAGTTATTGCGGGGATCGTCATGTTTCCCGTCTTATATATTGCGGCCTGTTTTGTTGGGATAGGAGGAGGTATGCTAGTTGGACATATTGGAGGATTTGTGTCAATTGGAGAATTTGTTGACGGGGCCCGCGAATATTTCCAACCATTTGACCCCATTTTCGGAATGATCAAATGTTTGGTTTTTGGTTTCATCATCACCTCGGTATCATGTTTTAAAGGATATTACACGCGAGGCGGAGCAGAGGGAGTTGGTAAGGCCACAACGGAAGCAGCCGTAGCAAGCTGCGTGTTTTTGCTTTTAGCTGACCTAGTCCTAGCGGCGACACTTCTATAATTATGATAAGCGTCCAAAACCTACATAAAAGTTTTCGTGATAAGGTCGTCCTTCAAGGGATCGATTTGGAAATACTGGAAGGTGAAACGCTGGCCATAATTGGGCGCTCTGGCTCGGGAAAAAGCGTCTTAATGAAGCACATTATCGGCCTTCTTCAGCCTGATTCCGGCAGAGTTACGGTAGATGGGGTAGACATAAATGCTATTTCATATGCGGATTTGAGGCGAATCAGGCAAAATTTCGGTGTATTGTTTCAGGGCGGCGCATTATTCGACTCGATGAGTTCCTTCGACAATGTGGCGTTTCCGCTTCGCACATTTACTTCGATGACTGAGACCGAAATTAATAGAGTGGTCATGGAGTGCCTTGAGATGGTCGAACTACCCGGAGTACAGACCAAAATGCCTTCGGAATTGTCAGGCGGTATGCAAAAGCGGGTCGCGCTGGCTAGGGCAGTGGCTTTGAAACCGAGATACATTTTATACGATGAACCTACGAGTGGGTTGGATCCTGAAACCTCTACGACGATTGATGAACTTATTCAGAGTCTTAGCGACCAACTCAATGTGACTAGTATCGTAGTAACACATGACATGCATTCGGTCCTAAATATTGCTGATAAAGCCGCCTTTGTCCACGAAGGAAAGATGCATTGGGCTGGTACCATTGCAGAATTACACGAAAGTGACGATCAAATCCTCAGAAGATTTGTGAAAGCAAACGAATATTTGATCGGCAAATGAAGCTCATAACAATCCAATTAATGGCGTGAATATTTCAAACGAACTTAAAGTCGGACTCACGATTATTACAGCTGCTGTAATATTCATATTAGGTGTTCGCTATTTCCAAGACTTACCGTTGTTTGCAACCACCTATGAGCTCACCGCCGAGTTTAAAGATGCTGGCGGACTTATTCCGGGCAATCTGGTCAGGGTCCATGGGGTCAGTGTAGGTAGCGTAGAAACCGTCAATATCTCGCAAGAGTCAGGAAAAGTAGACGTAACGTTTCACATTGACCGTAAAATTATTGTTACGGAAGGATCGTATGCCTCTGTGTCCGGAATTGATGCATTGGGAGCCGTACGAATGGATCTGTATTTGGGCCCGCTCGATGCGGCAGTGATCCCGGAGGGAGGACGAATTGGAGTAGGTGAAGGGAACGACCTATTCGGCGATTTGACGGCACGTGCGCCGGACATGATTGAAAAGTTTTCTGAAGTATTAAATGGATTGGACATTGTGGTATCAGAAACGGGGACCTTGCTTTCTGAACCGGAGTCAGATTTTCGCAAGACACTCGCTTCTGTCAAAGGCAGTATGGCTCAGTTAGAGAGCCTGTTGACGTCAGAGAGAACCCGGTTATCTTCGATCCTTCTCAACGTTGAAGACGCCACTGGTTCATTGAAGACGTTGACGGCAGAAAATGGACCAGCTGTTTCAAAATTAATCACAGATTTATCTGCCACCTTAACCACTTTGGATGTGGAATTGGAAAGCCTGGGGGAAGCGAGTAGAAGCCTGAATGAACTCCTGGCCAAGGTAAATAGTGGGCAGGGTACGCTGGGCATGTTAGTGAATGACCCATCGATGTATAACAAGATGGATTCAACGCTTGATGGCATCAATGCTTTGTTGGCAGATTTTAAGGCCAGTCCGGGTAAGTACCTGGGAGAGATGAAGTTAGTGGATTTATTTTAGCGAAGGAATCGGACAATGGCATCATATCAAGAGTCTCTAGACTTATTTCACGAATGGACGAAGACAGTCAGTCTACGTAAACATGGGTATGCCGTAGAATCTGCGATGGCGTTTTATGCCAAACAGTTTGGAGAAGATGAAGAAAAGTGGCGAATCACGGGTTTGTTGCATGATATGGATTATGAGCGCCATCAGACGCTAGAAGAGCATCCGTTTGTGGGTGTTAAAGTGCTCCGAGAAAAAGGTTATTCAGAAGATATATTGGAAGCCATTCTTGGTCACGCTAATCATACAAATTCTCCCAGAAACTCGCGCTTAGCAAAAACCCTGTTTGCTGTTGATGAATTGGCTGGATTTATAATGGCAGTTGCGTACGTTCGTCCAACTGGGTTGGGTGGGATGGCCCCTAAATCGGTTACCAAGAAATTAAAAGACAAAGCATTTGCTGCAGCCGTGAGCCGAGATGATATTCGAAATGGCGCAGAAGACCTAGGATTAGACCTAAACCAACATATCGCCAACGTGATTGCGGGTATGCAGTTTGACGCAACCCGGCTAGGCTTTACTACGTCCGAATAGAATCGTAACGATTCTTCAAATTCTAATTATTAGATGGCGACCGAAAATAACGATCAAGCCTCCGAAAGCGGTTCTCACGGGCTCAATTCACCGAATACTGACGGCACCTCGACCTCCAGCGAAGCACCTCGTTCGGCCGAAGGCCCAAGTAGTATTGGAGTAAGTGTAGTCGAAGCCAAAAGGGTAACTCGTGCACGGGCAGAAGATTTTAGGGCTTTGGTTGCCAAATATATTAAGGCTCACATTCCTGAGTCCACCGCATCCCCTAAAACAGACCGGGAGCCGATCCGAATGGCTGGAGGGCATGCCTCTTTGTTGCCGTTTCTTCGAATTATCCCGTGGTTTCTTATTGTGGTGTTTGCCGGCTCGTTTCTTTGGGATTTCGAAGGGATGTCCATGACTCTTTTTGGCAACGTCTTAGTCTTGGATGGGCTGGTCAGAATAGTCTCAGTAAGTGGACTGATTGGCTTCCTGACCAATTGGGTTGCCATAACAATGTTATTTAATCCGCGCAAGCAACGACCTCTATTTGGGCAAGGCCTCATTCCTGCTCAGCGAGAGCGAGTCATATATCGGCTGGCAACCGCCGTAAGTGAAGAGCTGATCAACGAAGAGATTATCAAACAAAAAATTGAGGAGAATGAGATCATCCCAAAGTATCGCGAATTGGCCATGTCGGTTACACGCGGTGTTTTGGAGGACGAATCATTCCGAACGGAATTGAAAGTTTTGACCGCCGATTATGTTGAGACCGTTTTGACGTCGGATGAGGTTCGTTTGCGGATTGTTGATTTTGTGGTAGGGAAAATAGAGGCGTACGTAGGAGAAGGAGTTGGGGGAATGGCTCTCAAAGCGTACAGATACCTAAACGAAGACGACTTTAAATCTAGAATTGATAAAGCGATTCACCAGATTCCAACCCAACTCGATGTGATCCTAGATCAGATTGACACCCTTCTAGACAAGATTCCAGAAAAAATCGAAGCAAGGGCCGAGGACATCGAAAATCTTGCTACAAAAGTGGTCTTGGGATTTGTGGAAAATCTAGACGTCTACGAGATGATCATGAGTAACATGATGGCGTACGATGAAGGGAAACTGGAAGACTTAATTAAAAACTCCAGTAACGAACAACTGAACTACATCAAGTATTTAGGTGGGGCACTGGGGGCACTTGGCGGACTCGTTATTTGGCAACCCATACCGGCGGTACTAACATTTTTGGCCCTGGGTACGGTACTGTTTTTGATCGACGAGGGGCTTTTTCGACTCCGAATGCGCTCTGAATAACACATAAGAGGGAAGCATTTATAAGGACTATTTCCGGGCACAGCTCGAATGAGGGGAGGATTTCTCTGACCATTTCCGTGCTCAGATCCCAAGAAATGTAGTCGTTCTTAGTCGCTCTTAGTCGCAGCGATATCGACTTCCTGAGAAGATAATTTCAAATCGAAGCACTCGCGACATCGCGGTTCATACGATTCTGTAGCTCCGATTAGTACTCGTCCCTGGCCCTGAATCAATCGTTGAGAATGATTTGCGGGCGAGCCACACACCACACAAATGGCGTGCAGTTTAGTCACGAATTCGGCTATCGCCATAATGCTCGGAATGGGTTCAAACGGTTGGCCGAGATAATCTTGATCTAACCCGCAAACAATAACCCTCTTGCCGGCTTTTGCAAGTTCGTTACAGACATGGATGAGATCCGAGTCAAAAAACTGAGCTTCGTCAATACCCACAACTTGGGCGTCCATGGCCAACAACAATATTTGAGAAGCGGCCGTAACCGGGGTCGATTGTAACGCTGACTCATCGTGCGAAACTACATCTTTTTCACTAAACCGAGTATCGAGAGCCGGTTTGAAAATTTCAATGCGCTGACGCGCAATCTGGGCGCGTTTCATACGCCGAATCAATTCCTCCGTTTTTCCACTAAACATGGATCCGCATACGACTTCAATCCAGCCGGTCTTACGTGATCTATTCAGTACGTGAGGTTCCACTAGGTTCTTGTCTTATTTGGAAGAAAGTCGGCTCAATTAACGCAAATCCGGGTGCCAAAGATAAGGCCTGGAAACTCGAGTGACTATGTGTGCGCAAAAAGAGGCCTAGATCGTTCCTAGTAAATTGGCTTCAACCCATCCTCGGGATCCATTTGCTACTTCTATAAGTGCCCAATCGGTTGAACGGTTTTTTACCAATACAACCAAGCCCTCATGAACGCGGAGAACCTCGTCGGACGATTCATCAGCAATATCATGCATCCTAGCTTCAGTCGAGAGGATGACAGCCCTTTCGTTGGTTGGGGGCCAGGCTGATGTGGTTAGCGAATAAAAAATAAGTAGAAAAGAAGACACTCCTAGAAGAATTCTGGCTCGTCGCCACCACTCCCCATGCCAATGAGACAGCAACTTTCCGGTTATTAGTGCTACAAGTCCAAACCACAAAACAATTCCGATCCAGAATGCAACTCCAATTGGTAGCTGATTTTCCACCCAAACGTGCATTTTTTGCCAGAAGGGACGCGGTAGTTGAGAAAAACGATCGGCCTGACGATGAGCTGCCACGGTCAATGAATGGAGAATTTTGGGGTCGTCGGGAGCAATCCGCTTCGCTTTTTCTAGGTATTGTACGGCGAGCCCAAACCTATTTAGTCTGTGGTAAGCCAATCCCATATTATAGTACAACTCGGCACTGGCCCAACCAGATTGGTCAGCTTTTTCAAACGCTGCAATGGCTGCCCCAAAATTGCCGTCAAGTAGACTTGTCGTACCCTCATCAAAAGCTTGAACAGCTGTGTTTAAGGGAACGCGCTCAACTTCCACTTGCCCTGCGATTAGCGCAATAGGCCTCATGGTTACCATAATGCTGCAAAAAACGAAGATGAACGATGCGTACGTGTTGATGGGGCGTTTACTCATGGGGCTACTTGCTCGTCAACGTCAGGAATGAGAGACGAGGCATCATCTAGCGCTGACTCCATGTTTTCTGGAGTTACCGACGATGGTGCAAATCGTCCCATATCACATGAGTCCAACAGTGTTCTAAGCCGATCTCGAAGCTCCATTTCTACCCCTTTGGCAGCCAACATGCTGTCTAGCTTCTCCCTCGTTAGTCCTCTTTCTGCGACGTTCAATCTGTTCCCAATAAACCCAAGAACTGCCCGCTCAAGTTCCTCAAAATAACCGGGCACGTTTCCAGCGGCCAAAAGAGCGGTAGCTTGTTTTAAGTGTTTTTTGCTTAAAGGATGTGCGCGACGTCCGCGAGCCCATGAAATATCCTGAGTAAACTTATCCCGCCTTTGTTTGACGACCACCACGGAAAGCAGCAATATGGATGGGAAAAGTACTAATAGATACACCCAATATGAATCGTGGAGAGACGTTGGACTGGCTTCCTTCCAGTTGGAAGCGGAGGTAAACAACGGGGCGAAATCGTCGACCGGCATTCCATTTGTTGTTGCAACAACCACGTCCGGAGTTGTTGCTGTTCCGGTCACGGTGATAGGCGTGGAATCGGTTTTTGTGGATCGATAACTTTTTGTCCCGGGGTCAAAATGAACAAATTCAATTGGAGGTATTTCAAATGAGCCATTTGATCTTGGAATGAGAACATATCTGAATGTTTTGCTGCCGGATAGTTCTTTGCCACTACGCTCCAAGACGGACGAAATTTCTGGGTCGTAAAGGTCAAACGAGTTAGGAACTACAAAAGTAGGGGAGCTCAATGTTGCCAGGTTACCTTTTCCAGAAATAGTAATACTCAGTTGAATGGATTCACCCACATTCAGATTGGTCCGATCGGCTGTAACGGTCATTGCGTATTTGCCGACCGCGCCGTCAAAATTGGGTGGCGCGTCCGCTGGAAGCGGACGCGCGTCTATTGAAATTCGAGGAGACGCTAGTTGAACCTGTGAGAATCGATTTCGAAGCGAAAACATGGATTGGAACGGATCACGGGACCCAAAAGGCAGCAAAGCTTCGCTTTCAATTTTGAGCGGATCCACGCTCATTTCGCCCGCCCTCGTAGGGAAAACGGCGGCTCTTTTTAATACAATTGTATTATATCGGAGGCCATTTTCAATCACAATGCGTGGAATAGGTCGGGTCTCAACATCGAGCTCTTCTCTCCAAAAACCTTCTGCGTCCCAACTGTCCGTTAACCGACTTTGCCGCAGCTGGATACCTTCTCGAAAAAATAGCTGGTACTCGATAATAACCTGCTCACCTTGATAGGCAGAACGCGCGGAGGGGGTGGCGCGAATGAAAATGTCGTTTTCGTCGGGCGCCGGGGGTGGTTCTGGATTTGGGTCGGTCGTGTTTCCAAACAGCGAACTAAATGGATCCGTTTGACGGCGTTGGGTTTGGCGTTGATTCTGCGGAACGACAGTGACGGACGCGGAAGATGTATGATACTCTGTACTGCCAACCTTAATCGTAGCTACACCGATCGACGTACTTCCTTCCCGAGTTGGTCGATAAATCCACGAAAAGCTGAAGCTCTGCGACATCTGACCATTTACGATGGAAACGCTTCTCTGGGTGCTCGGAAGAGCCTGGATTAAAGTTAAACCATCACTTTCGGGAGCGGTAGGTGTTTCAAGATTTGATCCGTCGGAACCCGAAACCGAAATCGTGTACGTGACAGACTCTTCGGTCCCAATAGTATTGGAGCTAATAGATGCTTGAACATTCGCAGTCTGAGCGACAACCAGCGAAGTGGTTGACACCATCCCTAAAAGGAGTATCCAAATAAGGCGGAACAATGATTCCTTCATTACCAATCCTTTTCCACACGCCGGGGTCGTGTCTTTAATTTTTGAACTTGCCTAAGTAGCTGTTCTTCTTCGTTTTGGAGCGCATCGAGGATCCGGTCGGCTTCCTCCTCACTCATTTTTGTAGGGTCCGGTTGCTCCTGCTCTTGTTGTTGTTGTTGCTCTTCCTGACTTTGATCTTGCGGATTTTGCTCATCCTGCTGCTGCTGATCTTGATTTTCTTTTTCGTTTTCCTGGTCTTGATCGCCCTTCTGCTGGTCTTCGTTTTCTTTGTTTTCTTTATTTTCGTCCTGATTTTGATCGTCTTTTTGTTGATCCTGTTGCTGCTGTTCTTCTAGTTGACGTTTCACAAACTCATAGTTGAACTTCGCATCAGTATTAGAAGGATCTGACATCAAAGCCCTTCGATAATGCGAAAGGGCTTGTTCTAGTTGTTTCCCAGTAGCAGCTGCGTTTCCTGCATTGTAACTAGCTCTGACCAAATCTTCGGGTGTACTTGCCATTTGGGCGGCACCAGAGAAGGCAATTTCAGCTTGCTCTGTGTCTCCAGTTCTATACAAAGATGCCCCTAAATTGTTGAGGAGCCCCGAATACACAGGCCCTGGACCATTTTTCGACACGGCCGAAACCCCAAGTCTAAACTCTTCGACCGCCTCAGCATATTGTTCTTGAGCGTAAAGGGCGTTGCCTTTACGTCCTTTTTTCTTCCCGTCTCCAGGACCAAAAAGAAGAATTGTAAAAAGGAGAAAAGAAATTGAGCGAATCATAGTCAGTTAGTGGGAAGTTCAAATTTGTTCAATTTACAAGGTAGCATTTGGGGACGGCCGCGCCTTGCTTCGATTCCGATCTGGAATACCCCATTCAGCAAAAAGAAGAAGAAGCCCAAACAACAGTGGCCACTGAAAACGTTCTTCATATTCTTCAAATTCTTCTGCGCCAAATGCAGTTTTGTCCAGTTGGGAGAGCGCAGTCGTTAAGCGGGGCAAGGAACTAGACGTTTTTGCAATACGAAAATAACTTCCGTTACGAGACAGGTCCTGCAATACCGCTTCCTCCAGTTTTGTGGTAACCACAGCGCCTGCTCGATCTTTTTTATAGTCGACCCGTCGGCCATTGCGATATTCAGGAATGGGCGCCCCTTCTGTTTCTCCTACGCCCGCGGCATATAACACAATGTTTGCCCCGCGAGCTTCTGTAATAATTGACTCGAGGTCAGCGATGTGGTTTTCGCCATCTGAAACAAACAAAACGGCCTTAGTCCGAACTTCTGAATCGACTTCTCCTGAAGGAGCCTTAAAAGCTTGAATTGCCATTTTCAGCGCCGCACCAAAGTCAGTGCCTGGCGTCGGAATTAAAGAGGGGTCTGCGACATCAAGAAAAAGGCGTAACGCACTATAGTCTGTGGTTAACGGACATTGGATAAAAGCGTCCCCAGCGAACGTAACCAAACTAATTCGATCTCCTTTCAGTTCGCCAACTAAGTTTTTAATTTCATTTTTTGCCCGTTCTAAGCGATTCGGAGCAATGTCCTCTGCCATCATTGATGCAGAGACGTCTAAGGCTATGACTAGATCAATTCCTTCCCGCTTAACTTCCCTTAGTTGTGTTCCAAACCGAGGACCGACAAGCGCAAGAGCCAACATCAACACGCCTCCAACTCGCAAAGCGCCTTTCCACCGCCTCCTTCTTTTGCTAATAGATGCTGTCAGGCGCGCAACCAACTCTCGGTCGCCAAATCGCTCAGACATTGCTTTTCTACGCCATGCAGCCATAAAAATTAATGCCACAACCAAAGGGACAAAAGTTAGGGTCCAAAAATATGTAGGGTTGAGCCAGGCCATTATGGGAAACGTCTAAAAATTGTGGTAGCCAATAGCACTTCCAAGAACAACAAACCTAATCCAGGAAAAAGAAACATTGGGAAAAGCTCTTCAAAGTCGGTGTAGATACGCTCTTCGATTTTCGTTTTCTCTAAATCGCCGATCTGTTTGTAAATGTCTTGTAGGGCTCGGTTGTTCGTTGCTCTAAAATATTGCCCTCCAGTCATGTCCGCGACGGCTTGTAACATCTCTTCGTCGATTTCTACTGGGACCATTCGACGTTGCCTTCCGGCAAATGGATGGTCAACTACAAAGGGAGCTTCTCCATATTGACCAACTCCGATGGCATACACCCGAACACCCAACGTTTTTGCCACTTCAGCAGCCGTTTCAGGGCTCAATTCGCCTCGATTATTTTGACCGTCTGTGAGCAGAATTACAACTTTGCTTTTGGCCTCAGTGTCTTTGAGTCGATTTACTGCCATTGCTAGGGCCGTTCCAATAGCTGTGCCGTCTTCGATTACGCCAACCTCGACTTCTGCCAACATTTGGGTAAGAAACGCATAGTCTAGGGTAAGAGGAGCTTGGGTATACGCTTTAGCAGCAAAAACGATAAGGCCAACTCGGTCCGAAATTCTACCCTGAATAAATTCGGCTCCTACCGATTTCGCTGCTTCAAATCGATTTGGACGAAAATCTTCGGCCCTCATTGAAGTGGATGTGTCCAACACCATCATGATGTCGACGCCTTCGGCAAATCGCTCTTGAATTACGTTGGTGTTCTGGGGTCTGGCCATGGCCAAAATGGCCAAAGTTAAACCGAATACTCTAAGCGTAACAGGAAGCCAGCGCAACATTGTTTTCCACGTCGTACCGGTATCTCGAATAGATTGAGTAAAGCTGAACCGCATCCCTCCGCGAGCGGCTGCAGTGCTCCAAGAACGCCAAGCGACGAGTGGAATGATCAGCAAAAGCAAAAGCCAATATGGTTGTGCAAATGTCATTCCTTAGCGATCCTCCTCTAAAACTGCTTCTTTGGGGGCATATTGTTCGGCTTTTAATCTCTCACGCTCCGCAGCAAGTCTCAATTCTTCTAGTTTCCGAAATGCCGTCTCCGTCCCTTCAATAGCTTCTCGCGTTTCGGCTACCATAGCCCTTGATTGTTCTAAAACCGGGCGAAGGTCCGCAAATTTGACTAGATCGGCGTGTGACAAAACTTCGTCAATCTCTAACATCACTTCATCCGGAACGTTTTTTCCTTCGGCCGAAGCCTTCAAACGGTTCAGTAGTTCTCGCGTGGTTGATTCCATGGCAGGAACGTGAACTCTTCGACCAACATAGGTCCTAAGAATGTCCGTAAGCTCGACGTAAAACGGCTTGATCGAGGACGGATCGTTCAGATCAAATTGCTCCAAATGGATTAGTCGAGTAAGGGCTTCGTCATATGGGGGGGGGTCTACCGGGAGGAATACCCCGGCATCATCAACCTGCTGTTTTTTTCTCCACCACCACAAAAGAATTGCGATCGTCACCAGTGCTAAAGCGCCCAAAACCCATGGCCACCATGAAGTTGTGAATTCTGCCAAAGGCATGATGTCTTTTATTTCCGATGCATCCTCTGGGACCAAAGAGCCAACGCGGAGCAGCATCGCAGGGGCCATTCCAAACAGGGTGTCTACCTCCGTTGATAATCCGAAAGGGATGCCGGCAACTCGAGATGAGTCTAAAGCAAATGTCGTTACCTCGTAAACAACAGAATCGATTCGGCTCGTGGTATTGTATGGTCGGCCGCCCTGAACTAAAACGGAGAGAATTTCGAAATCGCCAAGTGAGAAGGCCGAAGTGGTCAATTTTAGAGAGTCTGGCAGCATATCGTGAGGGAAGACAACATTTCTTGTGCCGTCGTGTCCAACCACAACAGTCAGATTAAAGCGATCTCCAACGGTAACGGAGTCGGTCGAAAAGAACGACTCTGCTCGTTGCCCGGCACATGGCACCGCAAAAACGATCGATGCGAAAATGATATGGATTAGAAATCTTTTCAAGCCATTTTATTACGTCTACGAAAAAATCGGATAAGAGGGTCTACATACCCCTCGTCAGTGTGAATAGGTACTCGATCCACTCGCAGTCGTCGGCAAATCATTTCAACGTTTCGTTCCCTGGCCAACGCTTGATCAACATACATGGTGCGTACCTCCTCGCTACTCGTATCCACCAAGACCTGTTGACCAGTTTCAGCGTCTGTAACTTCGAGCAATCCTACATCAGGTAATTCCATTTCTACCGGATCAACCATGTGAACCGCGATGGTATCGTGCCTACGAGCCACAGCTCGAAACGCCGACTCGAAATTCTCATCCATAAAATCACTGAGCATCAAAACAATGGATCGCCGATGCAAGACTCGAACAAGGTGATCCAACGCAACCTTCAGATTCGTACCGTTAGATTTTTTTTGGTGGGCAAAAAGGTCTCTTATGAGCCTAAGGACGTGTTTTTTGCCTTTTTTGGGCGGCACGAATAATTCCACCTGATCCGAAAAAAGGAGTAGGCCCACTTTGTCGTTGTTCTGAATCGCGCTAAATGCAACCACGGCGCAAATTTCGGCGGCCATCTCTCGTTTGTATTGACCTACAGAAGCAAAATCTTCTGATCCAGAAATGTCGACGGCCAAAATCACGGTTTGTTCTCTTTCCTCTTCAAACACCTTGATAAACGTTTCGTCATAACGGGCAGAAACGTTCCAATCAATACTTCTGATATCATCCCCAAATTGATACGGCCTCACTTCAGCGAACTCCATTCCGGTCCCCTTAAACGCAGAATGATATTCACCGCCAAAGATGTTGCGCACCAATCCCTTAGTTCGAATTTCAATCTGTCGAATTTTTCTAAATAATTCCTTTGGGATCATGCTGCTTGGATCGAGAAAATTTTGGCGTCCAGATATATATAACGCCTAAGTGTACGTTGTTGTTGTGTCAAAAGGATGGTAAAAAGGGTACTGCCCGCAAACTCTCAGTGAATCATCTTGTTGCCACCTAGCTTTTGATTTTCAAAGGAAGGGTTGGCCGATTTCAGTTTGTATATTGCTGCGTCCTTATTTGAAAACCACTTGACTGATTTTTCCATGTCGATTCGTTTTGGTGTCATCGTTTTTCCAGGCTCAAATTGCGACCATGACGCATACCATGTTACAAAACACGTGTTTGGACAGGAGGCACGATTTATTTGGCACAAGGAGTCGGAGTTGGGAGACGTCGATTTTGTGATAGTACCGGGTGGGTTTTCATACGGTGATTATTTGAGAAGCGGAGCCATCGCGCGTTTTTCTCCCATTATGAAAGATGTAGTTCGTTTCGCCAATTCGGGCGGTGCCGTAATGGGGATCTGCAATGGCTTTCAAATTCTGTGTGAGTCTGGATTGTTACCTGGCGCCTTAATGCGCAATGAGTCTCTCCGGTTTGCGTGTAAGGACGTTTTGCTTCGAACGGAAAACAACACAAGTATGTTTACGAGCAATCTCGAAAAGGGGGAAATTATCCGGATTCCCATAGCGCATGGAGAAGGGAATTATTTTGCTTCCGACGATGTGTTGGACCGCCTCGAAGGTGATGGCCGGGTGGCTTTTAAATATTGTGATGCGACTGGAGCCACGACCAAAGAATCCAATCCTAACGGTGCGGCTAGAGGAATTGCTGGAATCATGAATGAAGGAGGCAATGTGCTCGGGATGATGCCCCACCCAGAGCGTGCATCTGAAGCTATTTTGGGCCGGACTGACGGCACCAAGATTTTCAGCTCAATCGTCCACTCGATGGTTGGAGCTTAGCCTAACACCTCTTGCGCCGCATGGTTGGAGCTTAGCCTAATACCGCTTTCATGTATTCGCGCCGCATGGTTGCGATCGTAGAAATAGAAATTCCTTTCGGGCAAACTGCTTCACATTCTGCGTGATTAGAGCAGTCTCCAAATCCTTCCTCAGCCATCTGATTGACCATGGCTGTAACTCTGCTTTTTCGCTCTGGAGCTCCTTGAGGCAACATGGCAAGGTGTGATATCTTCGCGGCAGTAAACAAACTTGCCGATGCATTGGGACAGGCAGCCACACAGGCCCCACAACCGATACAAGCGGCAAAGTCCATGGCTAATTCTGCAGCAGTTTTTGCGATAGGCAAACTGTTGGCGTCTTGAGCAGCGCCTGCATTTATAGATATATATCCGCCAGCCGCAATAATTCGGTCAAAGGCGGATCGGTCTACGACGAGGTCTTTGATAATTGGAAATGCTTCTGCCCGCCACGGCTCAACTACGATGGTGTCTCCGTCTTTGTAGTGGCGCATATGAAGCTGACAACAAGCCGTGCGGCGCTGAGGTCCATGGGCTACGCCATCGACAACGACCCCGCAGGAGCCACAAATTCCCTCACGGCAATCGTGATCAAATTCGACAGGGTCTTGGTCAGATTTAATTAGTTGCTCGTTTAACACATCGAGCAATTCCAAAAACGACATATGCGGATTTGCATCGGGAACGGTATACGTCTCGAATCGACCTTGGGCTTTTGGACCGGCCTGACGCCAGACTTTCAATTTGATGTTCATACTTTCTGTCATACTTCAATCAAGAGGCCTTAGCCTTATTTGTAGCTTCGAGTTGTCAGTTTTACGCTTTCGTATTCCAGAGGCTCCTTAACCAGCGTGTGTCCATTCTCGGAATACGCCCACGCTGCGACATACGTAAAGAGATCATCGTTGCGCATGGCTTCGCCTTCTTCGGACTGATACTCCTCCCGAAAATGCCCACCGCAAGATTCTGCTCGCTCTAGCGCGTCGCGTGCCATGAGCTCTCCTAATTCAAGAAAATCAGCCAAACGGCCAGCAAACTCAAGATTTTTGTTCAGAGTGGAATTTTCTCCTGGAACCAACACGTTTTCCCAAAAGTCCTCTCTTAGCGCCGTGATTTCCTTAATGGCTGTTTGTAACCCTTCTTCCGTTCGCGACATGCCAACGTGGTCCCACATTATGCGTCCCAACTCACGATGGTATTCAGTAACCGTCTTTGTCCCTTGAATAGATAGTAATTTTTCAATTTGGGCGGTCGATTCCGTCTGAGCTGTAGCGAACGCCTCATCCTGAATCGTGACTTTGGGTAAGTCATTGCTGGCCAGATAGTTACCGAGTGTATACGGGATCACAAAATAGCCATCGGCTAGCCCTTGCATTAGCGCAGATGCGCCTAACCTATTGGCTCCGTGGTCTGAAAAGTTGGCTTCGCCAAGCACAAACAGTCCGGGCACGTTGCTCTGAAGTTCGTAATCCACCCACAGTCCGCCCATGGTATAATGAACGGCAGGGTAGATGCGCATCGGAGTTTCGTACGGGTTCTCGCCCGTGATGCGCTCGTACATTTCAAATAGGTTACCATACCGCGCGGCGATGGCCTCCTGGCCGAGCCGCGAAATGGCTTCAGCAAAATCTAGGAATACGGCCAATTTGGTTTCGCCAACACCTTTGCCTTCATCACAAGCATATTTGGCATTTCTGGAGGCCACGTCCCGGGGGACGAGATTTCCAAAACTTGGATAACGTCTTTCGAGGTAGTAGTCCCTTTCTTCTTCAGGAATATCCTTTGGTTTGCGGTTGTCGCCCTGTTTTTTTGGCACCCAAACACGACCATCATTTCGCAAGCTTTCCGACATCAAGGTCAGCTTGGATTGATAATCTCCCGAAACCGGTATACACGTTGGATGGATCTGTGTAAAGCACGGATTTGCAAAAGTAGCTCCCCGTTTATGACAGCGCCAAGCAGCCGTAACATTGGAGTTTTTGGCATTTGTGCTCAAGTAATAGACGTTGCCATAACCACCAGTACAAAGGAGCACGGCGTCGCCCGCGTGACGCTCGATTTCGCCGGTAATCAAATTCCGAGTGATGATTCCTCGAGCTTTTCCATCTACCAAAACCAAATCAAGCATCTCTTGACGGGCAAACATTTCGATGTTTCCAAGCCCTATTTGACGGCTCATCGATTGATAAGCGCCTAGCAGCAGTTGCTGACCGGTCTGGCCACGAGCATAAAATGTTCTCGAAACCTGGGCGCCTCCAAAGGATCGATTGTCCAGTAATCCTCCATACTCGCGCGCAAATGGTACCCCTTGGGCAACACATTGATCAATGATCTCATTTGAAATTTCAGCAAGCCTGTGAACGTTTGCCTCTCGAGAACGATAGTCGCCACCTTTTACTGTGTCATAAAACAATCTCCAAACGGTATCCCCATCGTTGGGGTAGTTTTTGGCTGCATTAATTCCGCCCTGGGCAGCAATCGAGTGTGCTCGTCTCGGAGAGTCCTGAATACAAAAACTTTTAACGTTATAGCCCAGTTCCGCAAGCGTTGAGGCAGCAGAACCACCTGCTAGCCCGGTCCCGACTACTAGAACGGTGTGTTTTCGTTTATTAGCTGGGTTGACCAGCTTAATCCCGTTCTTATAATTGCCCCACTTTTCTTTAAGCGGGCCGTCGGGAATGTGAGAATCGAGAACAGGTTTCATGATGTGAATATCTTTTGATTTGACACTGCGAGCTTTGGTCAGCGCCGGCCTCAAATAATATGGAAATAGATAGCTAAGGGTAGAGCAATAAATCCTAATCCTATCGCGATGGCCAGAATAGTACCTAATCCATAAACCAATGGTGTTAATGAGGGGCGCATGGCACCTAGGGATTGAAATGCGCTCCAAATTCCGTGGCGGAGATGAACGACCAACATTAACATTACTATCGAATATCCAAATGCGTAAAAAGGAGAGTCAAATTTGTGACGCACCAATTTGGCCAGATCTCGAGCTGGTTCGCCACCCAAAGAAGTGACGTAACTAGGGTCTGCATTTCCTGGACCACCGGGGCCAAATTTGAACGAAATGAGATGAATGACCAAAAAGACGGCTAAGATCAATCCGGTCACAATCATGCTCCTAGAAGACACCGATTGCTGACTGGGTTTGCCCGCAGATCGATACGAATCGTAACCCACCGGCCTCGCTTTGCGTGACCCGTACCAGATTTGGATTCCATTTGAAATGTGGAATAGAAAAAACGCGACAAGTCCGGCCTCAAACACATACAAGAGAGGGCCCAGGCTACTCAGAAAATGGGCATATTCGTTGTAGGCGTCGTTTCCAGAGAACATGGCGAGGTTGCCAATCATGTGCTCAAGCGCAAAAACGACAAGTCCGAGTCCGGTTATACCGGTGATCAGTTTTTTGCCGACTGGCGAGCGGAAAACATTTTTAGAACTCATAAAAGCGGTAAGAACCGAATATTTACGAAAACAATATTGAAAACGATGTCACGAGATAACTTCGCTTGCTGATGTCTAGAAACAATGTACTAATGAACGAAGTGGGGCGCTTCCATTCTTGGGTAGAAGGCGGCAACTTTTAGCAATAATTGCATCTTTTGTCCAAGATTAAGGGATCCCCCTACTTAGCGACCCGTTTTTAAATGTCGGGGACCAGTATATGCAGCTTTTGGGCGGATGAGCCGATTGTCTTTCCACTGCTCCATTAAATGTGCGGTCCAGCCTGAGATTCTAGACATCCCAAAAATTGGAGTAAATAGATCCGAAGGAATATTTAGAGTACCGTAAACGGACGCCGAAAAGAAATCGACATTGGCATGCAGTCCCTTTTCCTTTAGAACAGTTTCGGAAATCACCATGCTCATATCAAACCATTTTGAGTTTCCGCTCTCTTTGGAAAGCTTGGCTAACATATCCCTCAAAATGGCTGCGCGAGGATCGAGGGTTTTGTAAACTCGGTGCCCATGTCCCATAATGCGTTCTTTCTTTTGCAGCTTATCAAGTACCCACGCTTTGGGATCGGCACCCGTTCGGTCAATTTCCATTAACATTTCCATGACTGCAATGTTGGCGCCGCCGTGAAGTGGGCCTTTGAGTCCTCCAATAGCTCCCGTTATCGCGGAATAAATGTCGGATAACGTTGCTCCAATAACACGCGCCGCGAAAGTCGAAGCATTTAGTCCATGTTCTGCATGAAGGACCAAACACATGTCGAAGGTCTTTTCGGCAGCCTCCCCAGGGACTTCGCCATGTAACATGTATAAAAAATTGGAAGAAATTGAGCCGTCCAGAAGCGGGTGAAGAGGTTCCAAACCATTTCGGGAGCGGTCGAAATGGGCAAGAATGGTCGGGATCTGGGCAGTCAATTTGACAGATTTTCGATAATTGGCTTCAGCGGACATGTCTTCAGCTTCGCCGTCAAATAAGGCCAATGCCGATACGGCCGTGCGAAGTGCCGCCATAGGACTCGCATCTTCAGGAGTCATGGCCAGCACATCTTTGACCATTGGTGGCAAGATGCGTGCAGCCGTTAAGGATCGATTTAGGTGCTCCAACTGAACCTGGTCCGGCAAATGTTCATTCCATAAAAGGTACGAGACTTCCTCAAAGGTGCAATTTTGGGCGAGGTCGCGAATATCATAACCTCGATAAATAAGCTCTCCTTTTAATCCGTCGATGTCGCAGATTGATGACTCCAAGGCGATTACTCCTTCAAGTCCTTTCGCAGAAGTAGTGGAGGACGGTTTTTCTTGACTCATTTGCGCAAAATAAAAATCAATAACAACAAAAAAAGATCGGCATTTTGAAGTTGTAATATATGTCGTTAGGGATCATTTAGAGTCCATAGGAGAATAACCAAAGAGATATTAAAATCTGGACTCAGAATTTCTGGTTCAGTAATCACTTCCGTTCGGCACAATGCTGATCACCCATTGATGTACAGTACTTCACGTTCACAGTCAAACAGTAAGACGCTAGAATCCGTCAATCTGATTCTTATGTGGCTGGGCGTGGGCAATAATTTGGGTCGAACGGAGAACAGGAATCACAGAGCACTATCCGGATTCGGTGTGCAATATGTGAGTTCCATCTTTTCACAGTTTATTACGTATTTAAGGACGGCCTTCTTCAGAAGTGCGCCGCCGGAAAGATTTGCAGAAGCGTTGATTTTGATTTGTCCTACGCTTCCATCTCATAATCAGCAATTGGTTTTCAGCCGTTTTTACGGCACTGACCTCCAAATTGGGTTCGACCACCATATCGGTTTTGGTCCGCCCCCGCATGGTTATACTCCTTTCCGTTCTGAGCATTCAGACGACGGGTTGTTCTTGTCCGACAATCGTTTATGTCGAAAGAAATTATTGTTAACAAAGGGAAGCAAACCCGAATCGCCATTACAGAAAATGGCGAACTTGCTGAGCTCTTCATTGAGAATCAGGAACACGAACGCACAATCGGGAATATCTTCCTGGGTAGAATTCGGCGGATTATGCCGAGCATTCAAGCCGCGTTCGTAGATATTGGACAAAAGCAAGATGCTTTTCTCCACTTTACTGATCTGATTGAAAATGTCGAAGACTGGTTGTCATATGCCCAGTCTGACACTCCGGTCATTGGCAAATTTAAGGCCGATTACACAACCCGTCCTATCCGGAAAAAACGACGCCACCCTGGTGGATCCGTTGATCATCACGCAAATCGTAGCGATGACGATAGTGACAATAATGATGAAGGCGGTGAGCATCATCATTTAGCAGACGCGGGTAGCCGAGACAAACGAAAATCTGCTCAGCAGCGTCAGCATGGAAGCCATGATGGCCGTGGACATTCTCGCGACGATCGTGAAGAAGCTCCCTATGTGGACCCCACGACCATCTTAAAGAAAGATCAGCTGATTCTTGTCAAGATCAGCAAAGAGCCGATTGCTAATAAAGGGAGTCGCATAACCACAGATATTTCCCTCGCAGGTCGGTTCTTGGTATTAGTGCCTATGGCCAATTACGTAGCCGTTTCGAAGAAAATTCTGTCCTTTAAGGAACGTCGTCGCCTCAGGGCTCTTGCAAGAAGTTTGCTGCCTGAAGGATTTGGGGTGATTGTTCGAACCGTTGCGGATGGTCGTAGCGCAAAAGCATTAGATACCGACCTAAATCTATTGATCGAGAAGTGGAAAAAACTAGAAGAAAACCTTCTTCTAGGGCCTAAAGCACCTGTTGTGGTCCATGAAGATGTAAACATGGTTTCGTCAATAATGCGAGATCTGTTTACTGAAGACTACGACCATATCGTTTTGGACGACCAGAGGCTGTATCGCAACATTAAAGGATACGTTCAGGCTATTGCGCCGGACATGGTTGTAGATGTTAAATTTCATGAGGGTCCAGAATCTATTTTCGACAAAGCTGGTATCGCTCAAGCGGTTGAAGAGGCTTTTGAAAGTCGGGTAAATCTACTTTCTGGTGGCTATTTGTTTATTGAAACAACGGAAGCCATGCATGTCATTGACGTAAACTCTGGGCGCGCAGGACGAGGCCTGTCGCAAGAGGAAAACTCCCTGAGGGTAAACGTCGAAGCTGCGAAAATATTAGCCAAACAGGTGCGCCTGCGCGACCTGGGAGGCATTATTGTGGTCGATTTTATTGACATGCGCAACGAACGTAACCGCCGAAAAGTGTATGAGACCCTCAAAACGGAATTCAGAAAGGATCGAGCGGTAACGAAGGTCCTGACGATGAGTGATTTTGGACTAATCCAGATCACAAGACAACGTTTGCGGCCGAGCATTACAAAAACGTTTTCGCTTCCTGAGGGCACTGAAGCCACTCCCAAAAACTGGAATGAACGCGCACCTATTTCATCTTCTTCGAGAGAATTTGCTCTCACTCATACTCCAGAGGAGTTTAAGAACGAGATTGAAACATGGTTCGAAAAGTTTAAAGCTTCGGGGCAGTCAGGTAAGGTCGTTTTAATTCTACATCCTTTTGCCGCGGCCTATTTCCAAGGTGGGTTGTTTACGCAGTCGATGAAGTGGTTTTTCAAATACGGAGTTCGTGTAGAAATTACCGAACAATCCGTTATAGACCCGATGTCATTCCGGTTCTTAGAGAAGAAAACCAATAAGGACATTACCTCCTTACCAAAGGAAAAATTTGTTCCTAAACCAGTTCAGAAACCTGAAGTGATAAAGGGACCAGACAAGCCGATTTCTGCTGGTCCACCGGCCGCTCACAACAATCAAGGTCGCAGGGATAACCGCCATAGTGATTCATCCAATCAACAAACGGATAGGAAAGATTCGAGGAGTCAGGAAAGAGAAAAGAAAGATGTACGAGCTACTGATTCTCGCCGACGAGATGCCCAAAAGCCTGAATCGAATGAAGTAGATTCGCGACATAGAGACGATAGAAATCGGAATTCATCTAGTCGCGATGACCAAAGGCGTGATGACCAAAGGCGCGATGACCAAAGGAGCGATATCGGCTCCAGAGACTCTCAAGGTCGGGATTCCCGAACTCATGATGAACGTGGACGCGGTTCTGAGGGGCGTAGCGAGCGAGGCAGGCCGTCTGTTGATCGCGAAGAGCGTGAAGGCGATTCTCGAGGTCGCGATACTGGAAATCGTGGATCGGGTCGGAGGAGTCAAACTGATCGGAATGATGATTTCGTTTCTCCAAGTAGGTCCAATCCAGTTGAAAAAAGCCAAACGACTGATTCAACTGAAGGGCCGGGACAAGAAAAGAAGGGTCGAGATCTGAGCAAACGGATCGTATTCAATGAAAGGGCAAAACAAAAAAAATCTGAATCTCCAGAGACTCGCCCACCAGTGGTAGAGAAGGACGTGGAAGTTGGTGTTACGGGACCCAAAGCTGCCCGTCTTGACGAAAAAACGGCAAGCCCAAGCAAGACTGCCAAACCGAAAGCGCGTAAGGCAACACCAAAAAAACCAGCTTCTGCGGCTACCTCTAAATCTTCACCGGCAAAAACTGCGGTTGTCCCGGAGACTTCACAGTTAAGCTTATTGGAAGTTGAAGAGACCTCTTCAAAACCAGTCGCGAAGCCGCAAAAAGCTGAAGTAGCAACAGCGAAACGGTCAAAAGCGAGTCCTGCGAAAAAAGTTGTGAAAGCGGCAGCAAAACCGGCCAAGAAAGAAACTAGTGATTCAGCCCAACCAGCGTCGGCGCCTAGCCGTCATCGGTTGGAAAAATATGATTTTTCGCAAGCGGCACTAGCTAAATCTAGTTCTCCCAAAAAAGATGAAGAAACGATTCCGCCGGTTGAACCAACTCCAAAAACGGACTAAGAGGTAACATCAGAGTGAGGTGGTAATAACCGCCTTGTAATATCTTTGCATTACGAATATTGTTTCTAGATCACAAAAGCGAATACGAATACGAATATGTGGATGCGAAGCCTGCTAGTTAGTGCCTTTTGGTTTGTACTTGTTTCCCCCGCCGGTGCTCAGGTTTCGTATGGCGAAAAGGCAGTGGCATCCAATGCTGCTGGAATTACGCTCGTTGCAATGGATTTCCGATTTGATGGGACCGCTCCATCCGAAATCGAATTCGCATTCGACGGGTTGGCATATGGCGTGTATTACAACCGGCATCCACTGATGCTGACCTACGTTCGCGGGGCTCAAACGATTGGAAGCAAAGACAAGCTGGCGTTGACTGACTTTTCAATGTCGGGTTGGATTCCATTTCGACCTTTTACAGGGAAAAAAGACAGTAAAGTCGACTTCTTCTTTCCGATAGGGCTCCAGAGTGACTATCGTCGTATCCAGCGCACTCAAGGCTCGGTGGAAGTGGATGCATTTGAATACACCGTCGTGGCTGCGGGCACGGGCGTTGGTGCGTCGGCCCCAGTCTTTCGAGGCATTCTATCAGCGAAGGGATTGGCCTACTACGGTATTGCTACTCGTTCGTTTGGCTTTGATACCGACACATCCGCCATCATGGAAATTGATGTAGATTGGATTTCGGCGTTATTAACTGATAAATTTGGGATCAGTCTTGGATATAGCTATCGATGGCAGAAGTGGTATTCCGATTTGGGTCAACTCACTGGAGACTCGTTCGACTTTATTGGAAAACATCATGCTTTCCGACTTGGGATGTCTTTTTAGCATTTTTATATGAAGATCGGCCAGATCATAACAGAATTAGAAGCAGCCGTGGAGCAACTAGGGCTACGGGTTCGTCGCGAAAAAGGAAATTTTCGAGGGGGATTCTGCATTCGAAATGAAGAAGAGTTTTTGATGCTGAACCGAGTACATCCTCCCGAGGTTCATCTTGCTGTATTAGCAGACACTTTAAAAACAATGGCCATCGACTCCATTTACCTCCGACCGGTAGTGAGGCAAGCACTAGAGGATGCTTGGGCTAGAAATGCCGTAGTGGATATCCAGGCTGAAGAAGGTGATTGATTCGTCCCAGCTTAAGGTGACATTGATGGGTACCGGAACGTCAACAGGCGTGCCGGTTATTGGCTGCACGTGTCCTACGTGTATTTCAACCGATTTGAAAGATAAGAGGCTGCGTTGTTCTTGTTACATCGAAGTAGGCGACATCCACTTGGTGATCGACGTCGGACCTGATTTCCGAGGCCAGGCAATTAAAAACGGAATAAAGGAAGTAGACGCTGCTCTGATTACCCATCACCATTTTGATCATGTTGCCGGACTGGATGACTTGCGGCCGTTTATGTTTTACAATCGTGCATCTATTCCATGTTATGCACTGAAGAGTACCACAGATATCATGGAGGAGATGTTCGCTTATATTTTCAGGGATGGGAATTATCCCGGAGTGCCCAAACTTGAATTAGCAGAAGTTCATGGTCCTTTTGTTGTTCAGAGCCGCTCGGGTACGGCTTCAGTCGCAGTCATTCCGATACCAATAGTTCATGGTTCGCTGGAGATTCTAGGTTATAGAATCGGCAATTTTGCCTACTTGACGGACGTCAGTGAAGTACCATTTTCAAGCATACCATTACTAAAAGGATTGGATGTTTTGGTTTTGGACGGACTGCGCGATAAACCTCACCCAATGCATTTGACGATCGAACAATCCATTTCCGTCGCTACAGAAATAGGAGCCAAACAAACGTGGTTTACCCATATTGCACACGATCTGATGCATGCAGAAATTGAAGCAAGAATGCCTGCCCGAATGGCACCTGCCTACGATGGGCTTCAATTCATCGTCGATTAGCGGGATTGAATTGAGTTTACTCACTCAAGGGTTGGCCAGCACCTCCCCAACGGCATTGACAACCGTCTCTACTTGTTCCATTGTGTTAAAAATATGGAGGGAGACTCTGATGGCATTTAAATCTTGTTCTGTAACGATGCGTAGGCGCAATTGATGTTCGGACGTGAGCCTTCGATTAAGGTCACTAAACGTCATTTTTGAACTTCGAAAAGTTAACATCGATGCTCGAATATCGTTTTGTTTTGGGGTAAGGATTTCTATGTTCGATATACGTTCCAGACCTTTTCTCAGTTCACCAGTTAGCTCAAGGCCCCGTTCTCTAATACGTTGCAGTCCAATGTTTTCCAGGAATGAGCACGCATTTTGGACAGAGTTTACCAGTGGAGCATTTCGGGTCCCACTTTCGTGGCGCCTAGCGGTCGGGATATATTCAAATGTTGACGGAAGGCTGTATTCAGCGTCAGAATAGGCCCCGATTTCGGTTGGCAATATGTCGCCTAAGCGGTCTTCCCGAATGAATAAAATGCCTGTCCCATGCATGGCCCCAAGCCACTTGTGGCCGCTGGATGCAAACGAATCACAACCGATTTCTCTTAGGTTAATGGGCAGCATGCCCAAGGATTGAGCGCCATCGATATGGAACCAGCAATCTTTAGAATGGGCCAGCTCCGCAATTTGTTTTACCGGAAGTAAAATACCAGTCGGAGCAGTGATGTGGCTAACTCCAATGACCCGTGTCCTAGGAGATATAAGGCTAGAAATACGATTTAGGATCTCTGAACTGGTCTCTGCATTGGGTTCAAACGTTTTTATGACGATTCCCCGAGCCTTCAATTGATTGAGCCAGGGAATGGCCCCGCCCGGATGGGCACTGGCATCGATGATTATTTCGTCGCCAGCCTTGAGGCGCATACCAGAAGCAATTGTTGCATTGCCTTCCGTAGCGTTGCGGGTGAAAGCAATTTCTTCCGGCTTTGCACCCACAAACTTCGACACAGGAATACGGGCGTTTTCAATATGTTGGTGGCCCGTTTCAGACCTTGTTTGAAGATCTGTAGTTAATTCCCTGAAACGTTCGAGCACTGGAAATGAAACGGGCCCCAGTCCTCCGGTATTCATATAAATACGGCTATTAGAAAGAGCGTATAGTTGCCGGACGGCATCCCAGTATGTTTCATCGCCTAGGTGGAAAGATGGCAATCGCGACAGGCCGCTTAGCGGCGCGACACTCGAAGAATTGTCGCTATTGGGCGAGATGTTTTCAAGCGAATGAGTTCGTCCAAACGCAGTCAGCCCTGGCAGAGCCATGGCTGACTGCTTTAAAAAAGTTCGGCGATTGGCCATAAAACTTAGTTGTCTACGAGTTCTAAGCCCAAAGTTTGGCCCTTTTTGACAGCAGGTACGCCGCTTTTTAGCCAAACTGGTTGAGGAGCATCCTTGAGATAGTGATCGAAGAACTGTTGCATGCGAATGGTCCAGTCGCGCCGATCAACCAGATCTGACAATCCGTGGCCCGCGCCATTGTAGTTGAACATCCAAACCGGCTTCTGCAATCGGCGCAGAGCAGAAAAATACTCGATGCCCTGATACCATGGCACCGCGCCATCATCATCGTTATGCATCATAAGTAGTGGGGTTTGAACCTTGTCCGCCTGAAATAACGGGGAGTTGTGGATGTAGCGCTGCTGAGCGTTCCATAACGTTCCGCCGATGCGGCTTTGTGTACGCTCATATTGGAATGCCCTACTCATACCTGATGCCCATCGAATTCCTCCGTAAGCGGACGTCATATTTACCACCGGAGCGCCGGCTTCGGCAGCCGCAAATAAGTTGGTTTGGGTCACCATATACGCGATTTGGTAACCACCCCAACTGTGCCCTTGCACCCCTACCTTGTCCCGATCGACAAATCCAGCATCAATAAGATTCGTGATTCCCGGCATAACCGCATTCATTGCGCTTTCTCCTGGGTATCCAATCTTATAAGGGATGTCAGGCACAAATAGCAAGTATCCCCGGCTTACATAGAACGAATAATTAATGCTGGAGCCTCCAGCGCTTGGAGCCACATAACGATTTAAGCCAGTGGAATTTTTTTCATAAAAATAAACCATCATAGGGTACTTCTTCGCGGCATCAAACCCATCTGGCTTGTACAAAATGCCTTTTAGAAGCTCGCCATCGATTGAGGTCCATTGGACTAATTCGGATGTGCCCCAGGAAAAATCAGCCTGCTGAGGGTTTGCATTGCTATGTCGCACCGGTTTGTTGAACTTCAGATTGGTCGTTTGAAGGTCAGGAAACTCCTTGAAATTACTCCTAGTGAACAATAAAACATCCGCATCATCCGCTTTTTGGCTTATGGAGTAGATGTTTGGCCCCCAAACCAACTGGGTAAGATTCGCCTTGGTAGGGTTCAGGCTGAAATAGCCGGCGTTCATGTTTTCCATATTTTGGCCGGAAACCATCCATTCGTTCTTCGCACTCAGGGCGGGCTCTGTTCTATCCAGGTTTTGCACGCGAAGTCGGATGTTGTTTTTCCGACCATAACCTTTGGTGACATCGCGCACTATTCCGTCCGGAGTGGATGCCAAAACATCAAATTTGTCATAAAAGACAAATTCAGAATCGCCTTCGGTCCACCCAGCTTGGCCATAACTTCCCGGTTCAAAAGGCCAGTCGTGAGTTTCTTCAAATATCGGGAATTGCGCTTTATCAGAAAGACTACTAACCGCCAGCGTTTTAGAATTGATGGCTATCCAAACGCGGTTGTCCCGATCCCAATAGGTGATATACTTCCCTTCAGGTGACAAACGTGGGAAGTCTTGAACGGCCGTCAAGATTTGAGAACGTTCACCCGTTTCAACATTGATTATCCAGGCATCTTGGAATCCCGGATTTTCCCAGGAAATTTCTTGCTGGTAGTTCATGTTTGTCGTACCCAGAGCCACAGAGCCATCTTTTTTGTTTGAAACAGAAACGCTTGGGATTTCCCCAGTCGCCAACTGAACGATTTTTCCTGAATCCAGATGGAGAACAGCGTCGTAGGTCCGTTTTTTTTCTCTAGCTGCTTGTACTAGTTGCATGGGCTGCAGCAACGGGTCTTTCCAGTTCCAGATGTCCACTTTTACTTTCTCATCCTCTAAGATGTCGTCGTCTTTTTTGTCGGGAACCGGTCTTGGGGACGTTCCGAAATATAAACGACTTCCCGAGTCCGAAAACGAAGGCGTTCCATTTTCGCTGACCCACCATCCCTCTGGAACACCATCACTTCCCTCTGACGCCTTTATTATCGCACTCTGTTTTGCCCCGAGGTGTGCAAAATACAACGAATACGAAGGTTGCTCTGCTTCAAAGTCTGTTGTATTGGTCAAAAAGGCAGCTTCCCCTCCATCTTCTGAAATGACCAGACCGGTGTAATTGCCTTTTCCAGTGAGTAACGGAAACTCGTTGTTTTCTCCCTGGCCAATAACAAAGGCTCCATCGCTGAGTCCTTCTTTGTCCTCTCGTAAAAATGCCAGCTGATCCCCGTTTTTCGAAAAGAGATAGGACGTAACATCGCGATACTGCACTTCGGCTCCACTCTCCAGCATCCGTACGACTAGGGTTGTGCCTTCCTTTTTGTCTTTTTTCTCATCGTCTTTATCGTCCGCCTCTTTTTCCTCAGGTTCTTCGACCGCCGTTTTGCCGGCAGCAGTAGTATCCTTCGGCTCTTCCTTCATCTTGCTGGCTTCCTTTGTTAGGAGGTAAGCCATCCAAGCTCCGCTTTCTTCAGGAGCCTTGAAAGAGTCCAGATTAGCAATTTTCTTTATGATGCCCGTCTGAAGAGCCAAAATGCCAAGCGTATCGGCGGGCATATCTTTGGCTTTTACCTTTTCGATTTTTTTCTGGCGAACGGAATCGGCTTGAGGCACAATGCTGAAAAACACGTAGCGATTGTCACCAGAAATTAGGGGAGATGAACCACGTGGAATATCAAAGGCGGTCTTACCGTCTGCCGAAGAAATTCTTAAGATACCATCGCCTTGATCGGCGGCTTCGACCCATGCTACCCACTTGCCATCTTGCGAAAGACGAGTTGATCCAATTCGCATCCATTGGTTGACATCTTCGTGTTCTAGAGGTCGTTTAACCTGGGCGGTTGTAGGTATTTCCAGAAACAATAGGGTGATCAGACACGCCGAAAATGTTCGAAGGAGCATGATGGAATTATTTTTGTGACTAGTTTCAACTGATAGTCGGGTTTTAATACATTTGAGTCAACCGGTAAAGACAAGATTCCGCACGAATGCACCATTAATTTCAGCTAATAGACACCCGAACCTATGAAAATTTTTAAATGGATACTTGGATTGCTTGGAATAGTCGTTGTGCTGCTATCGATATTGGCTTTTGTGGCCAAATCAAAAGGAGAAACTAAAATAGCCAACCATTACCCATCAGATTTTGATGATGTAGTAATTCCTACAGATTCATTGTCGATTGTGCTGGGCAAATATTTGGCGGAGTCCCACGGTTGTCAAAAATGTCATGGAGCTAATTTCAGCGGAGCCATGGTTGCTGATGCTCCGCCGTTTCTGGTGAATGCTTCAAATTTGACTTCTGGGAAAGGCGGAGTTGGAAGCGTGTTTTCAGATGGGGATTGGCTTCGTGCCATTCGGCATGGCGTCGGACAAGATGGGAGGGGACTGATCGTGATGCCTTCCGAAGCATACTATTACTTTAGCGATGTTGAGGTAGGAGCTTAAATTGCCTACCTGAAACAGGTTGATCCCGTTGATCACGAATTGGCCCGGTCGGAATTCCGCTTGCTTGGAAAGATGATTATGGGAATGAGCGACGATATGAAATTGGCTCCGGATGCAATGCTCGGCCCATCACGGCTTGAAATGCCTGAAAAAGCTGCCACCGTAGAGTGGGGTGAATATCGAGCTAGTGTACTGTGCCAAGTTTGCCACGGGGTTGGCTTATTGGGCAACCAGCCTCCAGATCCAGCTTCACCGCCTGCTCCTGACCTGCGTACCACGCAAAGTTGGGGACTTGACGGTTTTATCAAGACCATAAGAGAGGGTGTTACCCCATCGGATCGTCATCTTGACGCTGCCTTTATGCCTTGGAAGCAAATCGGCCACCTAGATGACGTGGAATTGGAGGCGTTATACAAATACATTGGGACGCTGTAATTCCTGACGATAAGCGGCGGCCCTGTTTTGTCTCTAATGAATCACTTTCACACGTGATATCCAGGCGTCGATGCCGTCGAAGGAGACTTGAAATGATATTGAGTCTCCTGTAGATATGGCGTGACGGACGGAATCCTCTCGTAGTCCGAATGTCATGGTCATGGCCGTCATGAAACCTGGGATTTCATCGTGTACAACAACGGCAAGATTTCCGTCGGCTACGATTTCTCTAACCTTACCTACGCCGCCTTCAAAAACCCGGACAGATTCCGGGTTGATGGGCGGTTGAGGGTCCGAGCAGGCTACAAGAATAAAACTCAAGAGTAATAAAGGAGAGTATTTCATGCTGAGTGATGTCAAAGATCGATCTGCTGACCGGGATATGCGACGCTAAAACCAGCATTTAATATGGATTGATACGCTTCGCTTTCAATCAAAAGAGCAGGATTTGTATGGTTTATATGGATAAAAATCACTTTTGATTTCGTGAGATCGGACGCGGCGGCAAGTCGCGACATCGTGTGGGAAATGAACGGGTGTGGGAATGAACTCATATCTCGTCCAGGAATTTCTCCGTTAGAGAAAAAAGTGGCGTCTACCAAGGCTAGGTCGACTGAATCAAGAAATCGTTCCAACCCAATTCCAGTTGAATCCCACTCCTCCCATGAGTCGATATCCGGAATGAATCCTACCCGTCGATTTGGGCCTTCAATTACAAAACCAGCAACCTCGGCAAATTCCTGTCTGTGTGGCACTAAAAACGAACGAACGTTCAAAGCGTCGGACAATTCCACAAGGGAATCTGGCCCAAGCGTCTCCAGCTGAATATTTGCCAACTTAACCAACTGCGACCAAGGACCATTTTGTGTAAGGAATTTAGCCATTTTAGGCCACACGTATACGGGAACGCCTTGCGCCCCAACAGATTCGTGGCCCAGAAACATGAGGCCAGTATAGTGACCGATATGGGCGTGGGTTAGAAAAATTCCGTCTGGAACACGTTCGGTTCTAAGTCCAGCGTGTGTATCCAGCTCATACCATTGTCGCCTAAAGTCAGGAGTTGCTTCAAACATCCATCGTTTGCCCGTTTCAGGGTCAACAAGGCCCAAACTTGTCGCCATATGGCTATTTTCTGGTTCATTCCACCGTAAATCAGTATGCGACCCCGCTTGAGGCGCACCCCCATCTTGTGCAATGCCGAGCACAACCAAATAGGGACGAGATGCTTCGGGATTTACTTCCGAAGGATTTGAAATCGAGGAAGAAGGCTCACCCTCAGGCGCACACGAAGCCAGCAAAAGTAAGAGAATGAAAACAAAGCGCATAGTGTTTGCCTATTACAAGAGACTCTTTACAGCGCCGCCGTCCACAACCAACGCTATTCCGGTGATAAAGCGAGCCCGAGTGCTTAGTAAAAAAGTCGCTGCAGCAGCAAACTCTTCTTCTGTCCCAATTCGCTTTAAGGCGCTACTAGCCGCCCAACCCGCTTCAATTTCACCAATGGACTTTCCTGTTTGTTCGTGAATAGACTCGGACAGATGGGTAAGTCGGTCTGTTTTTGTATACCCAGGCAATATTGTATTGACGGTTATTCCCTCAACCCCAAGCTGTTCGGACAGACTTTTTGAAAACCCTTGGACGCCGGCACGGGATACATTTGAAAGGTACAAAGAGGGAACAGGCTGCTTGGCCGACAAGGAAGTAATCATCAAAATACTTGCGTGGTCGTCAGATGTTTTTCTCAATGCAGGAAGTGCTGCGCGGCACAGGTTGATTGTGCTCATTAAGTTGAGTTCAATTGCACTGCGCCACATTTCAGCATCAAGGTCGTCAATTTGGCCTGTCGGTGGTCCGCCGGAGTTTGTGACTAGGAGATTGAGCGATCCAAATTTTGAGACGGTATCCTCCATGGCCTTTTTAATTTCTGACTCATCGGTAACGTCACAGACCAAGGGTAAAACTCGGTCCGGCTCGCATCCCGTTTGAGATATCAACCATGAGGCTGCCGCCTCAATTCGGTCCTTTCCGCGAGAGCAGATTGCCACGCGGCAGCCTTCCATAATGAGTTCTTTAGCTATTGCTCGACCCAATCCACTGCTGGAGCCAGCGACAAATGCGCTTTTTCCTTTTAATCCTAAATCCATAATCCCATTATCTAGTGTCTTAAACGATAATTCGTTTGTGTAAACCACTGTATTAGCGCAAGTTGCGACAAATCCCGACTCTATATACGTAATCGAAAAGCAGGATGCGAAAAAAAGAACTTTCAGTAGAACGGATCAAAATCAAAACACAGCTCGCCCCAGCTTCCGTTGGGCCGTACAGCCAAGCTGTTTTGGTAGGAGATACGTTGTATTGTTCTGGTCAAATTCCGATCGATCCCAAAACGGGTCATATGATTACCTCTGGAATTGAAACTGAAACGGCAAGAGTGTTGGAAAACTTAGAGGGTGTTCTGACCGGAGCCGGAATGTCTATGAACAACGTGGTTTCCTGCCGAGTTTACATGGTCGATATCAATGACTATGCCCAGATCAATGAAATTTATGCCCGGTATTTTGGCTCGAACGCCCCTGCCAGAGAGACGGTAGAAGTATCGGCACTCCCACGCGGCGCACGTGTCGAAATAGCCTGTATTGCAGTTCGTTAATTGCCGTCTGATAACTTGAGCCGAACCTTGATAATAATACTGAAATCGTAGGATTCGTCCGCACCTAAAGTCGAGGGATCGAGTTGAAGAATTGCGCCAAAATTAGCGCTTTCAAGAAATGCAGCAATGTTTCGGTTTGGGAGGACGACAAGCGATACCTCACGGGTCGCTGGAAAACTAGATAAATTCGCTACCTCAGTAACTGAATTGCCAGCGGACGTAAACTTCAAGATGGCTTGGCTCAGAAAATCAACCTTCTTGGTAATGGGAAACAACATGATGAGGTCTGCAGACACCAACGTGGCAGATACCAGATCGGAAGCCTGAAATCCTTGGGATTGAATGTATTGTTGAATGTTAATGCTACAATTACAACTGATATCATTCAGACGGTTGGCCGAAACATCATTTGACGAGAAGGTGAATCTAATCGATTTGCCCTGGGTGTCGGTCGAAAATTCGTGAGTCAAAAAAACCGAGTTTGAGCTCAAAGCATCAGCATCACATCCCGCAGAAAAAAAACCAGGTATGAGTAGAAGAAGTGCCCAACGGGCCAAACGTGGTTTCATAGAAGGTATACGAGTGAATCGGTTGTAGAAGAAGGTCCGATCCAGGAAGTGGTTCGTTTCTCTTCTAATATTGAATCAACGAATGACAGGGAAGACGTTGGTTTAGTTTGGATCTTCCATCTAAAAAGGTAAGATCAATAAGGAAACAGTAGCCAGCAATCGTGGCATTGGCGAACGTTGCGAGGCGATGAGCGGCTGCAGCCGTCCCACCAGTCGCGATGACATCATCATGAATGAGAACAATATCGTTGGTATCCAAAGCATCGATGTGCATCTCGATCGTGTCAACACCATATTCAAGCCCATACGTTTCACGAATAGTTGTGAAGGGCAGCTTCCCTTCTTTCCGCACCGCAACGAACCCTGCGTTTAATTCATCTGCGAGTATCGCTCCCAGGATGAAGCCTCTAGACTCAATACCAATCACTTTAATGATATTGGAATTTTTCCAAGGTTCTGCCAGTGCGTCTACGGCATATCGAAATAACTTTGGAATGGCCAAAATTGGGGTGATGTCTTTGAATTGAATTCCAGGGATTGGAAAATCATGGACGGTTCGAACAGCAGTTTTAAGAGATTCGAGCATGGCATCTTTCCTGCTCACTTATCACCGTTGGATGGCAGTAACAGGCCTTTATCGTATTCAGATTTATAAGCAACGATGGATCTGTAAATGGCACTTGCCAGGTAGGACTGGCCGTCTGGAGAAGCCATAAACGAAGCCTCTGCCGAATTGGAAATGAATCCTAATTCGACGAGGATTGCGGGCATTGACGCCCCATAAAGTACATAAAATCCAGCCTGTTTAACACCTCTGCTTTTCCGGCCTACTCGTTCTTCAAATTGGTTTTCTACAAGGTCCGCCAAGAATTGAGATTGTCTCATGTAAGCGCTTTGAGCGAGCGTATGCATCACAGCAATCCGAGAGTCCATGCGCTCGTATGTGGTCGGATCATCCTCGAACTGAATGACTTCGTTCTCGCGATCCATTACCCGTTTGGCAGCATCAGATTTGTGAAGGCCCAAAAAGTATGTTTCGGTTCCCCTAGCGGACCGGTCAGGTGCAGCGTTTGCGTGAATAGAAACGAACAGCTTTCCACCTACCTGATTGGCCAAATGACCTCGTCCTTGGAGTGAAATAAATTCATCAGAGTCTCGTGTAAATACAACATTGACCCCAAGATTTTCTTTCAAATAAGATCCAAGCTTTAAAGCCACGTCTAATACAATATCCTTTTCTCTGAGCCCGTTGGAGGCTACTGCGCCTAAATCTTTGCCCCCATGCCCAGCGTCAATTACAATGGTGTCCAACGTCCAACGTGCTCCAGAGGTCGGATCGGTCGTCGGAAGTTTGGGCGCAACCTCATTTTGTAGTGCGACAAAAATCAAAATGTCGTTTGAAGCTTGATCGCGGTACGCAGTCGCAGTGATAGAGGAATTGCTCAAAGTGAGCTTAATCACAACATCCTGATTCACTTGGTTGATTTGATACAACTCTATGGGAAGAATCGGATTATCCAAGACCCGATGTTGGGAAAGTCGAGTGCGAAAGAGAACAACTGAAATTACGCCATTCGCATCTGCAACAGGAAGACTGTGTCCATCAACAGAGTCAGATACGTGAATACGAACGACGTGTCCAGTGCGGTCAGCTGTTTTGGAAAAAGAGACTCTTTGGACGGTTGTCCAGTCCGTCTGCTGGGAGCCATCGAATCCTGTAGCCCGTGTGGGACAAAGGATTATCACAATTATTACAAGCAGTCGAATCACGGACATACGAATCAGCTCTAGGCTTTCACAAAAGGTGCTTCTGAGGCTAAGTATTGACATATCTGAACTTATGCAAGTCTAATGCCAAAGCATTCGGAAAGTTGAGAATAGGTCAAAATAAGTGGAGCGGGGCATATTGCCCCCGCCCCACCTAATCGCCACACATTTTGTTAGGAATCACATTCAACGTACTCGGAATGATTTCCCCTTGGTTCAACAGGTTCCGTTTTGAGATCAGACAACCTCAAAACCTACCAATCGTATTTGTCCGCTTGACCTAGTAGCTCTTTTTTGCGTTTGGCGATGATATCAGATTTAATAGAAGAACGATCGGTCAAATTTTGCTCAAGTTTTTCTAATTCGCTACGAAGCTTATCGACGCGTTTTTGATTGGCCTCTTGTTTCGTCGTGTAAATCTCGGCCAATAATTGGTCCAATTCGGTCTCGAGTTTTGATGTATCGCCGTCTTCGCGACGTATTTGCATGGCCAATTCGCGAGACTTCATATCCATTTTCATAACCTCGCCATTGGATTCCATACTAAACTCATTTGCCAATACGGAATAGGTATTCGCTCCGTTAGAGTATGCAAATGCGCGGTCCATCATCGGGGCCATTCTTGCCTGCATGCGGGCTTCGCCCATTTCAGAGTTAAGACGCTCCATTAGAGGGGCGGTCTTGGACATAAAGTGACTTCCATCCATTTCATAGAGTAGATGATTTTCGTCCATATCCATATCCATATCCGTTCCGCTAAACGTGAACGTGTTCTTGCCACCGTTACCTTCCGAACCATCGTCGCCAGACTTTACCCAGACTCTACGCCCTTCGGTATCCACTTCTGCTACTTCTTTTCCATCAACAAACACTTTGCCGTCTTTGACTTCAACAACAATGGTTTCATTTGATTTTTCGCCCGCTTTGGCTTTGCTTCGAACCGTAATTTTTGATTCTTTTTTGTTTTGAGCAAAGGAATCAATGGGAGTACTCGCTAGAAAAGTGAGCATAAAAGTTGCCACTAGTCCGATGCGGAATAGGTTTATAATAGGTTTCATAATTTTTCTGAGGGTTTGGTTTACCAACGGTAATGGTCTAATAATTCCTTAATTCGATTTTCGACTATGTCTTTCCGAAGAGACTCACGATCTTTTAATCCTTTTTGCAACTCATTCAATTTGATAGTGAGTTGCTCAATTTCAGTTTTACGGTTTTCCTGTTTGAATTGAAAAATTTCATTCAAAGCGGAGCGCAGGTGTGTTGCAATTTTTACTTGTTCCTCGCGCGACTTGGCTTCTCTAATTTGCATCGCTAAATGGTGGGTCTCCATCTCCATTTGTTGTTCACGCATCAGCTTGTCATACAAGCTATGGTCCATATCCTGCATGTCCGCTAGGTAGGCTTCCAATTGAACTTGAGGGAAAGACTCGGCCATTCTTGCTACATTTTCGGCACCGAGTTTAAGTTGCAGGGCTATTTCAGCAACCTCTGGTTCTCGGACAGAATCAATTTTGTGTCGGAGCGTGTTGAATTCTTCTGCTCGTTGATTCATGGCTTCAACATAATGAGCCATGGGTTTTTCACCCGTCATGGTGCGAACCACATATCCCACCGGGACTGCGCCTGTTTTGTACAGTTTTATAGGCAGTTCTTTGGATTCGCTTGAGAAATACACTGAAAACTGCCCGGTCGCCAGGGCCTCTCGACTTGCTTCAACCAGCGTTCCGTTCTCTATAGCATATACGATATTGTTGAATTCAATTAGTGCATCGTTATTGCTCCAAAACTTCAGATTGGTCGACTTGTCGATGAGATGAAGTGACGTCGGCAAGAGGTTTTTAGATACTTGTTTTCCGTTTACAAATACATTTCCATTTTCTACAGCTACTTGATGCGTGTTTTGGGCCTGTACACTAGATGGGCTAACCCACAATGCGGCCGAAATGGTAAGAATAAATAGTAGTTTTCGTTTCATTTTGATGCCTTTTTCCTATAGGCTCTTAAAAAACCCAGGCGTAGTAATTTTATTTGCGAATCGATCCCGCTGTCTGAAAACCGCGAGGATTAGAACCCGGAAGCATTTCAAGGGGCACCGCAGATTCGCCCCAATCCAAAAGGCCAGATGGCTTCATTGTGTTAATCCGACCGTTTAATGTTGAAAGCGTGCTTTGATCATCCCACGATAGCTCATTGTTCACCGAACCGGATGGCGAAATGGTGCCTTGACGTGATGGCACAAATCTATAGAGTGATTCGGGGGGCACGAGGTCATTTTGTCCAGAAGCAGAAAGCAAACTCGCGGAATTAGACTTCAATTGAACAGAGTACAATCCAACGCCGACACTAAACAAGATGATTGCAGCGATTCCTACAGCAGGAATAAACATCTTTTTTAATCGGCTAATTCGTTGCAATGGTCCTCGATCTATCCTGGAAGAAACTCCAGATCCGGTATCCCCGGTCCTAGCAGCCGTCATAATTGTTTCAATGACACGTATGTCTGGGCGGTCTCTTTTCCGGAGATCAAGCCGAAATTTGGTTTCACTAAGGGCCGTGTGTTCGTCCTTAAGATCACTCTTAAGGAGAAGAGTCCGAAGATCACTTTCACTATCGGCTTCTCCATATAGATGAAGAAGTATGTCTCGTTTTTCGTTTTTCATTTCTATTCGGCGACTTCCGTGAGATCCTTACTGTGTTGAGCCATCAATTGACGCCTCAAATTGATCAATGCGTACCGCATTCTGCCAAGGGCCGTGTTGATCGAGCATCCGGTCAGGTCAGCTATTTCACGAAAAGTCATATCGGCTTCGTGACGTAGCAAAAGAACTTCCCGCTGCTCTTCAGGCAATGCATCTATACTGTCTCTCAAAACTTCGGATTGCTCAGAGCGATGTAGCAGAACATCTACCAGAGGCGATTCGTCGGGTAGCTTCTCCCAATAGTCGACCTCATCGTCTGTTTGGGAGGAGGATACGTCCTTCCACTTTTTCCTAGCTCTCAGATGATCCAGAGCAGCGTTCCTGGCTATTCGAAGAACCCAGCCTAAAAATTTTCCTTGGACCGTATACGATCCTCTTTCCCGCGACAATGCGGAAATAACTTTTAGAAAAGTTTCTTGAAACAGATCATTGGCCACTTCTCGATCGCGCACCATTCCCAGCAGGTATCCAAATACCCGTTCTTGATGTCGGTCTACCAATGTGCGGAACGCCCTTTCATCGCCGTGTTCCACATACTTGACGACCAAGTCTTCATCGGCTGGAAGCATAGAAGCGGTGGTGAGTTCAGTAATGTGTATGCAGGTATGAAAACAGTCCACGATGGACAATTTCCCTTGCCTGTCTTATGAACGTGTAGAGATGTGCGTTTATTGTACGCTTTTCTACGCTAACTGTAGAAAACGGATTTTTGGCGATTAAGGTTCAATCGAAACGACTAACGCCCGAAGTATATCTCAATCTCAGGATAGGCCCAGGTTAGTGGATCTCACTCTAGCGGAATATTTTGAATTGTTGACCCACTCGAATAGTATTCGAAGTCAACTGATTCCATTCCTTAATATTGGCAATCGAGGTGCCGTATTTCTGAGCTATTTCAATCAAGGTATCACCACGTTTTACAGTATGAATCTGAACTGGTGATTGCCCATGGTGGATGGTGATGCGCTGATCTACTCGGATATTTGACCCTTTAATATCGTTCCATTGCCTTAATTGGGAAACAGTGACATCATTTTGGACCGCAATACCGCTGAGCGTATCTCCTTTTTTAACACGGTATACCGTGGGTTCCGTTTTGTTTTTTTGGGCTTCACGTCCATCCGTAAAAATCGTGAGGCTCTGTCCTGATTTGATCCGGAAATTCGAAAGATTATTCCATTCCAAAATACTGGCGACCGACACCTTGTGATTATCTGCAATAGCACTGACTGTATCACCACTTTTCACCCGATACGTAATTTTGGTTTCCGTTTTTGGGGGCGATGGCGGTGGAATAGGTTTGTTTTCCGTGTCCGCTGCCGTTGTTCTGAGGCTGGCCTGGACTACCGGAGTGTCATTCGGTTTTGCAGATGCGGAAGATTGTTCAGCCACGGACGGCGGCATCAATATGGGCCGGGCTTGTCGGCGTGGATATTGGATAATGGTTTCGGCAGTTGCTTCATATTTGACGGTAGGCAAAGATTGACCATTTTCTAATCCTGGGACCACCAATCGTTGGCTAATTCTGAGGTTTGTCGATTTCAGGGCATTTTTTTCCATCAACCGAGAAACAGATACTCCAAATTGAGAGCCAATACCACTTAGCGTGTCTCCGCGCTTTACGATATACTCACTTGAAGGCTGTTTTGCCGCCAACGGGAGGACGCTAAAAGCTGCTACGAATGAATCGTGTGATCCCAATGGGATGCGCAAATTAAATAAACCCGAAGAAGGGGGAAGGGATTCTCTACGGAGATTCGGATTGAGCGCTTTGATGGTGGCGAGATCCGTATTGGCCATTCTGGCAATGTCTTTCAAATCGATCATTCCTGTTACTGGAACTATCGAATAGGCATATTCAGGGCCTTCTTTTTCTCTGGTTAGTCCGAACGCTTCAGGGTTGGAGGCGATCAAGGACGTCGCGATAAAAGTCGGGACGTAGTTGCGGGTTTCCGTTGGCAAATAAGGGTAGATATCCCAATAGGTAGGTTTAGATTTGCCACTACGGACAATCGCTCTTTTAATGCATCGAGGGCTGCAATTATAACCAGCTAAGGCTATCTGCCAATCCTTGTCATATTGATAATAGAGCTCTTTGAGATGTTTTGCAGCCGCTCTGGTCGCTAGTTCGGGGTCCATTCGGTCATCGACCCAAGCGTTTACATTTAGGCCGTAGGCACGGCCTGTCGCCGATATAAACTGCCACATCCCAACTGCGCTTGCCCAACTTTTGGCGCGCGGATTTAGTCCAGATTCAATCATAGCCAAGTATTTCAATTCGTCCGGAACACCTTCTTCTGCAAATATTTTTTCGACCATCGGGAAATAGGTATCTGCGCGGCCTATCCAGCCAAGCATCGTATCTCTACGTTTTTGGAGTAGAAACTCCATACTGCTTTCGACCAATCGATTCATGGTCATTTCAACGTCAGTTCCAACTGGCTGAAGGCGTAATGGAGCGAGATCCTCCAAAAGCGGGTCAGTAACTGCTTCCAATTCAGCAAACATTGCTTTTCGCAGATCATAAATATCTCCCAATGCCGCAAAAAGTGTATCGGAAGGGCCATAAACGCGCTCGTATTCGCCAACTAACGTCGTGTATATGTGAGAAAATCTAGTGTCTTGGACGATATCATCCATAACGAGTAGCTGCCCCAGATCGTTGATGGCCAAATCCAAAATAAAGACGATGGCTTCTTCATCATTTCGAGCTTCAGCAGACATAATGTCTGACTGATATCCGTAAAGCGTAGAAAGTTTTTCTAAGTAGACAAAACCGGAAGACTGCTCGTCCATCGAAGACTGAATCGAAAAACTGGCCGAATTAGTGCTCTCGAGAATTTGTGGAGGTAAGATTTTAACACTTTGGGTTGAGCCAGGGCGGTTTTGACCGAACAAAGTGGTAGGCGAGAGCAAGAGGCAACAAGAGCAAAAGAGAATGCCAAGTTTAGCCAGGGAAGGAAGCGAAAAACAAGTAAAATGGCGCAAATTTGCCTCACGATTGTGACCTATCTAGGTCCAATAACGGTTATAGGTCGAGAAGTGTTAATGTAACATCTCACCGTGATGCCTTATCCGGCTGAAAGATAAGGAGTTGAATGGTATAATAAACGTAACAGTCTGTTCCCGAACAAGGTCCATGTTTTGACCCTCAAAAACCATGAGACCGGTTTCACAACGGTATGTTGCCGTGTTTTTTCTTGGGATTTACAACAACTTTGTTCTTTAGCATTTCGAGACCTCGAATAACGCGAAAACGGGTAGTAGAAGGTTCGATTACGGCATCAATATAACCGTGTTCGGCCGCTACATAAGGATTGGAAAATCGATCTCGATAGTCTTCAATGATCTTTTCTTCCGTGGCCTCTGGGTTATCAGATGCTTCAATCTGCCGACGATAAATGATTTCCACCGCCCCTTTTGGCCCCATAACAGCTATTTCAGCAGTCGGCCATGCAAAATTGAGGTCTCCTCGGATGTGTTTAGAATTCATCACATCGTAAGCGCCACCATATGCTTTTCGAGTAATGACGGTAATTTTAGGCACGGTTGCTTCGCAAAAAGCATACAGCAGTTTAGCTCCGTTGCGAATGATCCCGCGCCATTCCTGATCCGTTCCAGGCATAAATCCTGGGACGTCCTCGAAGACCAACAATGGGATGCCGAAAGCGTCGCAGAAGCGAACGAAACGGGCCCCTTTAATGGATGAGTCAATGTCCAAGACACCAGCCAATACGGCAGGATTGTTAGCCACTATACCCACAGACTGACCATTCATTCTGGCAAATCCTACAATTATGTTGGGGGCAAAATCGGCATGGAGTTCAAAAAACTGCCCATCATCGACAATTTTGGCTAGTACCGACCGCATTTCATACGGCTTGTTCGGATTAGAAGGGACCACTTCATCTAAGTCGGCATCCTTTCTATCAACAGGGTCATTCGTACTTTTTTGAGGAGCCAGGTCTTCGCAGTTCGACGGTAGGTAGGAAAAAAGCTCGCGGATTGCCATAAGACACTCCGCTTCGTTTTTGCACGCCATGTGTGCAACGCCGCTTTTCGAAGCATGCGTATCCGCGCCGCCTAGTTCTTCAGAGGTGACCGTCTCTTGGGTAACTGTTTTTACAACGTTTGGCCCGGTCACAAACATGTAACTGGACTTGCGCACCATAAATACGAAGTCTGTTATGGCCGGAGAATAAACGGCCCCGCCGGCACACGGGCCCATAATAGCCGAGATCTGAGGTACCACGCCAGAGGCCAACGTGTTGAGCAAAAATATGTCCGCGTACCCACCCAGCGAAACGACGCCTTCTTGAATTCGAGCGCCTCCAGAATCATTTAATCCGATAATTGGCGCTCCATTCTCAAGCGCCAGATTCATGATTTTGATGATTTTCTGGGCGTGTGCCTGACCTAATGAACCGCCAAATACAGTAAAATCCTGACTATACACGTATACCAAGCGTCCATCAATCGTACCGAACCCTGTGACGACTCCGTCGCCGTATGGCCTGTTTTCTTCCAAACCAAAATCGTGTGACTGGTGTCTAACAAACATGCCTAACTCCTCGAAGGAGGCATCGTCAAGAAGGATCTCTATTCGCTCTCTTGCGGTAAGTTTTCCCTGTTCATGTTGCCGATCGATACGGGGCTGACCGCCCCCCAAATAGGCTTCTTCGCGTCTTCGGATTAGATCTTGAAACAGCTCATCGGTAGAATGCATGCCAAATAGGAAGATGTGCCAAAATAAATTTGGCCATGAATTGAAGGCCTTAATTTAAACTACGGCCTAATATTATTTGAAAACCTTATTAGTCGAGGAAGAATGGACTGGACAATTAGGATCGCAGGCCAGAATATCGAGATTCCACAGCATTTGTAAAGTCTACAGCGGTGGACGAGTAAATATCGACTTTAAATGGCCGGAATACTTTTTTTGCTATGATTTCAGAAGCAGTTGTCCAATCGGGAGCAGCTGCAAGCGAGTTCATAGTTTCGTCAAATGCAGCATGATTCCCTGCAAATAATTGCCAAACAAATCGATCTTTGTTGGCCGTGGCTGTACCCAATACGATGGCACAAACGTCGGGCCGGATATCCTTTACTGGGATGGCGCCTTCTAGATTAAGCTTGTTCTTTAAAGCATTCTCTTCATTTTTGCGACTAAAAGCCTTCCACAACGGTTCTGGAGCCAATTTGACTTCCGTTTTCACGGATTCCGATTCAGTTTTTTTGAATTTTTTCCAGAGTGGAAGAGATGACTTGGGGCTTTTATCGGGCGATGAGGTGGAAGCGGGTGGCGCGGCATGGGGCGTGGTGGAAGCGGGTGGCGCTTCGAGAGTTGGTGCTTCTTCCGAATTAACGGGAGGTTTCTGCTCTTCTTTGGTGGCAATCGACGGAGACAACGCCTCGGTCAATAGGGCCGCCAAGGAATCTGATGAGACCATTTCGGCGTGTTTGGCCGAAGCCGCCCTCTCGATAAATAATCCAATATCCTGCCGGTCTTTTTCTACAAAAAACTTAATTACAAACGAGACAGGAACGCCCGGGGTGGGCAGACCCATTAACTTTATCAGTGGTGTCAGCAGTTTTATCCAATCTGCGGACTCGTATTGAACCGTCATTTGATGATCCAATCGGGACAAGGCTCTGACGAAATCGATTTTGAAAATTCGTTGATTGGTTTTTCGGTCAATGTATGCTTCTACTGCCCGGGTCAAATACGGGTAATCCGAAAAATAGCTGGCCTTCCTCAATAGGTCTGTAGTAGGAATGGAAGGAGATTCGGCCGAAAAAACGAATCGGTCCAGCATAGAGATTGGGGAAACCAAGTACTCAATAACATGGTCGACCGCCTGATGAAGTGCCTTTGGCCATTCTGAAGCCGGAAAGCAGGCGGATTTTCCTAATGTATGAACGGCCTGCTGTAATACTTTTTGGTAATCTTTATCATCCGCATTGAACCATTCAGATCGGACATTCAGCAATTCTGTCGCTTCGATTTCTGATCGACGCTGCAAGGCGCTCAGCAAAAAGTGTTTGACACCAGATGGAAAGTCCGCGTTCGAAATCTGCGTCCTAGAATACGAATGTCCGGCTGGAAATAATTCCAATATTCGGTTTTCAATGGTCTGAATAGTCTGGTCTCGCATTCCTTTTAGAATTTTAATCGTTCCGTCTTACGCTTAGATTTCGGTCTTGTTTACGGCCACATTAGAAATGTCTGCGTGTTCTAATTGCATCATTTGCAGGGTATTTGATACCTTTTTATGCAGAAATGGTGAATGCCGCCTGAAACGGGGAATCACCTTCTAGAGAAAAGCGTCTAGACCTGGATGGATCATGTAAGAAACGATCCAATCATATTTAAGCTATTTGCAGCCGGGCCGATAACAGTTTTGAGACGGACTCTGATTCATCCAGGATTTGTCTCAAGGCGGTTTGTCCTCAGGGAGAGCCCGGTCCTGTAAGGCCGGACTCTTTCTATTTTTTTCAAAGTTGCGTGATTTCAGTCTCCGCCACCTAAATACTATACCAATTACGTGAAAAAAGCGTCTTTTGCACTTTTTGCAATTTTGTTTTTAACTCTTCCCACTTTTGCGCAAGATAAAAAGCCGGAAACGCTCGATGTTTTTCTGGACTGTGGTCGTAGTTGCGACTTTGACTATATCCGTAGAGAAATTCCGTACGTCAATTATATACGAGACCGTGTAGGCGCAGATGTCCACGTGTTGGTTACCAACCAAGACACAGGGTCTGGAGGGAATAATTATCTGCTAGAGTTTATTGGCCTGGATGCACTTTCCTCCATGAAAGATGAGCTGACGTATGTTTCTGGAGCAACGGATACGAGCAACGAGAGGAGGGAAGGTCTTACTAATACGATTTCACGGGGACTTGTTAGATTTCTGATGACCACCACCATTGGAGACCGAATTCAAGTTTCGGTACCGGTCACACAACAGTCCACGTTGCCAGAACACGTCCAAGTCATTGATGACCCGTGGAATTTTTGGGTGTTTAATATTAGAATGAGTGGGAGCTATGAAGCAGAGGAAGCCAATAGCCAGACACGGATCGAGACTAGGGTATCGGCGGACAAAGTGACTGAAGCATGGAAGTTTAGTTTGAGTGGCAGAATGAACTACCGCGAAAGTAGGTACGACTTAAGCACGGGAACTATTCGGAGTACAAACCGGGATGGCAACGTGTATGGCCAACTTGTAAAAAGTTTAGACGCTCATTGGTCTGCGGGATTAACGACTTATACCAATACATCTTCCAGCAACAACACCAATTTGTCGACGTCTCTTTCTCCTACCGTAGAGTTTAGTTTTTTCCCGTATACCGAATCGTCCACTCGTGATCTGCGCGCTCGTTACGAGATTAACCTTCGAAAGAACAGCTATGACGAGGTGACCGTGTACAATAAGGTCAACCAAACCCTCATTCAGAACCAGCTGACATTGATGGCCAATTTTCGTCAGCCTTGGGGATATGCTAGAGCAAGTGTTTCCGTGGAATCGTACGTAACGGATTTTGAGGAGTCGTTATTTGATCTCTACAATATTGGCTTGAATGGCAATATGGACATTAGAATTGCTCGAGGACTCTCTTTGAATATCGAAGCGCAAGTTTCCTCAGTCCACGATCAAATTTGGCTGCCACTAGAAGAATCGAATGACGAGGATGTACTGTTAGGCAATAAAAAATTACCAACGAGCTTCGAATACGAACTAAAACTTGGCTTCAGCTATCGATTCGGATCCATCTATAATAATGTTGTTAACCCACGGTTTGGCTACTTCGGCAGTGGCGGCGGCGGAAATTAACGAACCTAGAATCGGATCGATATAAATAGGCCTGTTCTAATCGCTAGCCCGTTCCTATCTTCGGGTTCAATCAAGGAACCGAACTAAGTAGAAATGAGCTCAAAAAAGAGATTGGGAGTTGGATTTATCGGTAGCGGTTTTATCGCCCGATTTCACATATTGTCTTGGCAGGCCGTTCGGGATGCGGACGTCCTAGGAGTTTGGAGCCCCAATAGCGAAAATTCAGAATCGGCAGCGGCCTACGCCCAATCCTTACGGGTTGGGGAAGCAAAAGCGTACGGGTCCATTACCGAAATGATTGCCGACCCGGCAATTGATTGCCTTTGGATTTGCGGTCCAAATCATCGCCGGGTTGAGAATATGGAGGAGATTGTTAGTGCGTTGAAGCGGGGTGTAGGGGAGTTAGTTGGCATCGCTTGTGAAAAACCATTGGCTCGAAATGTGGCCGAAGCCAAACAGGTCATTGCGTTGTTGGAACAGACAAATCTGCTTCACGGCTATCTAGAAGACCAAATTTTCTCTCCAAACTTGGTTCGAGGACGCGAAATAGCTTGGAAAAGAGGTGCAGCGCTGAGCGGACGTCCCTATTTAGCTCGAGCGGCCGAAGAACATTCAGGACCGCATGCTCCTTGGTTTTGGAGTGGAGAACTGCAGGGAGGTGGGGTTCTCAATGACATGATGTGTCATAGTGTTGAAGTTGCCCGGTTTTTGCTTACGCGTCCTGGTGCGCCAAGAAGCTCAATCACTCCGATTTCTATAAACTGTCAGATTGCTAGCTTAAAGTGGAGTAGGCCGGAGTATGCCGAAATTTTAAGAAAAACGTATGGGCCTAGAATAGATTATCTCAAACATCCAGCCGAGGATTTTGCACGTGCTACGATTGAATACCGTGACGAGCAGGGTCACCCTTTGATTGCCGAAATGACAACATCCTGGAGTTATGTTGGCCCAGGTCTTCGTTTGTCATCCGAGCTTTTGGGTCCAGAATACTCCATGCGGGCAAATTCGCTCGATTCGGGAGGTACGGTTTTTTTGAGTCGTGCCGTGACTGGCGCAGCCGGGGAAGATATCGTCGAAAAACAGAATGCTGAGCAGGGAGATATGCCGTTTGTAGGCAATGAAGCTGCAGAATATGGCTATGAGGATGAAAATAGGTACATGATTCGGTGTTTCCTCGATGGTAAACAGCCTGTCGAGAATTTCTACGATGGATTAGAGGTCACCGAATTGTTGATGACCAGTTATATGAGTGCGGAGCAGGGTCGCCGAATTTTGTGGAAGCCTGAAGGATTGGAAAGTTACATTCCTCCTGTTGCTAGGGGCACTTGGAATCCGAGAGCCGAGTAAGGTTACCTTTATATATATAGTTTTAAGGTGTGACTATCTGCGTTCGAATTCTGGTCTCAGTTGGGACTGGAAGTCGCGTCATTTTGCAGAACCTGTTGTATGTTGGAGTCGATTTTAAACAGAAATTGGTTCTCTATATGCGACGTTGCCTTTTAGTCTTTTTGTTTAGTCTACTGGTTGTACCGTTTTCGATGGGACAGCAGTTGGACATGGAATTATTTGAGGCGATGAAACCTCGCAATATTGGTCCTGCCGGCATGAGTGGGCGCGTTACGGCCATATCGGCCGTGATTGAAAACCCCGATGTGATTTATGCCGGAACCGCATCTGGAGGGCTCTGGAAGTCGACCTCCGGCGGAATTAAGTGGGATCCTATTTTTGATGATCAGCCCACACATTCCATAGGCTCAATCGGCATTTTTCAAGACAATCCCGACGTCGTCTGGGTTGGCGCTGGCGAAGGAAATCCAAGAAACAGTCAGTCTGCCGGAAATGGTTTGTATCGCTCGCTTGATGGTGGAGAAACGTGGACTCACCTTGGATTGGAAGAGTCCAGAAATATCCATCGCATTGTTCTCGACCCCACAGATTCGAACACGGCGCTCATTGGCGTACAAGGTCCAGCATGGGGCGAAACGGCTCAGCGTGGTGTTTTTAGGACCACCGACGGTGGGAAGACACTCGACAAAGTTCTTTTTGTGGACGAAAAAACAGGTGTGGGAGACATGGTAATGGACCCCTCAAACCCCAATCACGTCCTGGTTGGAATGTGGGAATTTCGTCGTTGGCCTTGGTTTTTCAAGTCGGGAGGACCGGGTTCTGGATTGTATGAAACGTGGGATGGAGGCATTACTTGGAATCAGCTGACAGATAAGGATGGACTACCAAAGGGCGAATTAGGACGCATTGGGTTGGCTTTTTCTACCAACGAGCCAGAAATTGTATATGCACTTGTTGAAGCCAAGAAAAACGCGCTGTATCGCTCTGAAAATGGAGGGAAAAAGTGGACGATGGTTAACGATGATTCCAATGTAAATGGAAGGCCATTTTATTACGGTGAAATCTACGTTGATCCAGAGAATGAAAATCGAGTTTACAAGATTGAAACAGCGATTCATGTCAGCGAAGATGGAGGCAAAAGTTTTTCGCAGTGGCAGCCAGGTTATGCTTCTAACGGTGTCCACCCGGATCACCATGCATTCTGGGTATCTGCAAAAGATCCGAGCTTCATAATAGAAGGAAACGATGGTGGAATTTCGATTACGCGGGACAAAGGGAAATCTTGGCGTTTTGTTGAAAATCTGCCTGTAGCCCAGTTTTACCATATTAATGTTGACAATGAATTTCCATATAACGTCATGGGAGGCATGCAAGACAATGGTTCTTGGATTGGCCCAGCATACGTTTGGAAAGCAGGAGGCATTCGCAATTCATACTGGCAAGAAGTAGCATTTGGAGATGGGTTTGATGTATCGCCCGATCCGGATGACTCTAGGTATGGATACGCCATGAGCCAGGGGGGAAGTATTGGCAGGTATGACAAGGAAACCGGAGAAAGCGACAATATTAAACCTTTGCATCCCGATCCAGACGTGTTCCTGAGATATAATTGGGATGCTGCGTTTGCTCAGAGTCCTCATGAGTCCGGTACGATCTATTACGGCAGCCAATTTTTGCACAAGTCCCTAAATCGTGGACAAAGCTGGGAGGTCATTTCACCTGATTTGACCACCAATGACCCAGAGAAACAAAAACAAATGATTTCTGGTGGTTTGACATACGATGCGACGCAAGCCGAGAATCATACCACTATCGTTTCTATAGGTGTTAGTCCAGTTGAAAAAGGTGTTCTCTGGGTGGGCACAGACGATGGGAATATTCAATTGAGCCGTGATGAAGGCGCGACGTGGAAGGAAGTTGGGTCAAAAATTAAAGGAGTCGCCGAAAAATCGTGGGTTCACCAAATTAAACCGTCTCCTCATAGTGCAGCGGAAGCCGTTATCGTAATTGACGATCATCGGCAAAACAATTGGGAGCCATACGTTTATCGTACTCGAGATTGGGGAAACACCTGGGAAAGAATGGTTGATTCGAATGACGTGAACGGATTTGCTTTGTCCTTCGTGCAAGACACCGTTGCTCCCAATTTGATGTTCTTGGGCACCGAATTCGGACTTTACGTTTCAATCGACGATGGAAAAGAATGGACAAAATGGACCCAGGGTTATCCAACGGCGTCCACGATGGATATGGTGATTCAGGAACGTGAAGCGGACCTCGCCATCGCCACGTTCGGTCGAAGTGCTTGGATATTGGATGATATTCGGCCACTGCGCGAGCTTGCGATGAAAGGAGCTTCCTTGCTTGAGGAAGCCGTCCATGTGTTTCCTGGGCCAATTGCGTATCAGGCTTCAAACATTCAGGCGGAAGGAACTAGGTTTAGAGCCGATGCTATTTATGCTGGCGAAAACAGGCGAAGTGACGGTGCTCAAATAACGTATTCCATAGACCCAGACGCGTTTATAGAGGCTGAAAAGACGGAGACAGCGGAAGAGGCAGAACCTGAAGTAAGTGATGAGGCTGATACAGACGACGAAAAGGGCGTTGACTCTAAGAAAACGAAAGCTCCAGACAAGGTTAAAATTGAGATCCTCGAAGATGGAGAGGTGATTAGAACTTTTGATGGCCCAGCCAAAAAGGGAATTAACAAAACATCGTGGTCACTAAATCGAAAAGGAGTTCGAGGCCCCAGCCGACGCGCCGTTCGATCAACGGATTCAGAACCAGATGGGGCAAGCGTTCTACCCGGAACGTATATGGTCAGGGTTACTTACGGAGCTACCGTGTCAGAAACGAGTGTAAAAGTGGAGTCGGATCCGCGATTTGAAGTTGATTTAAATGCAGCTCGGGCTCGATTGGCGCTTTATGCTGAATTCGAAAAACTCAATGTAGCGGCTGCTACGATGATGGACCGAATTCGCGAAGCAAAAGATGTTGTGTCTCGGGTAAATACAAACCTTGGGGATCGGGAAGACGATCTAGCCAAAGAGCTTAAAAAACACGGGAAAACGATCGCAGATTCTCTTTCGTCATTTGAAGACGGCTTTTTTGGAGAGCAGGGCAAGCAAGGGATCTACCGTGACCCCAATACCGTCAGTTCCACTCTAGGGGGCGCAAGGCAGTACATCTTTTCAAGTCAACGCGCACCGAATACTCCGGAGGAGTGGGCCATGTCGCACGGAAAAAAGGCTCTAACTGAAATGATTTCAGATGTGAACGGGTTTTTGGCCATGCAGTGGGCCGTTTATAAGGAAGCCGTGGAAGCTTCTGATGCGTTCCGGATTGACGATCTGAATATGATCGCCATTGAAATTGAAGACTAGCGGTCTAGGCGAAGTGATATTGTAAAAGATAGTAGGGTAGGGCGAACGCTGTTCGCCCTACCCTACTATTTAGTACGCACTAGTCGAGCCATCCGAGCGGGCGGCCTAATTCCAAGACTGCTTCGTAGCCCATTTTTTGAATCCGTTCAAAGGGACTTCCGGAAATGCGGCTTTTAGCGCCGGTACGTTCACTGAATAACCGACTTCCCCAAACCATTTGGCCATGAGAACAAAGTCCTCACCCCCCATTGCGCGATACGCTTCAGGGGCCAGGGCAAGGTAGGAAAGGTCCTTGCCAACTAAGTTCGAGAGCTCAGCCGTATACTCAGGCCCAGTGGAGTTTTCACTGGCTAAGTCGTAACGTTTTCCGTACTCGGACGCACCGCGCTCAATGATGGCGGCCACAAATTCGCCGATCTCGGAGACAGCGATTTGTTGAAATACTTTATTTTCAGGGACGGCTACAGCCAATACACCGTTTCGGATGCCTTCACGGGACTGTGGATAATGAAAATTATCCATGAACCAAACTGGCGCAACGATTGTAAAGTTTACGCCAGATTTCGACAGCATTTTTTCGACTTCGTACTTGCTGTCGAAGTGCGGGATACCCGTATTTTGATTCGCACTTCCGACGGAGGAAAAAACCACATGCTGGACTTGTGATTTTTTGATGGCAGTGATCATAGCCAAGCCTTGCTCGATTTCTGCATCACTTCCTTCTTCAAAAGGTGTCGTCATAAAAAAGACAGCGTCAACACCCTGAAGTGCGGCTACGAGTGAATCGTGATTTTTGAAGTTGCCTTCTGAAACCTCCACCCCCCTTTCAGCAAGCGATGTAGCAGATGGTGAAGTGACATTTCGAGTTAGTCCTCTCACCGAATAGCCGCGATTTAGTAGAGCGTTGACTACTGATCCGCCCTGCTGTCCGGTTGCACCCGTGACGAGTACTTTTTTAGTTGAGTTCATGGTTATGTCCATTGTGGTTATGATAGATGTGTATAAAATATTTGTATATACAATAAATAAGCTAAAAAATAGTCCTAATCGACGCGCATTTTCTCCAATAGCCGATTTAGTTCAGCAGACTCACTATTTGTTAGATTACGCATTTTCGCGCTGCTAGCTTTTACAAGCGGGTTTACTATATCAAGAAATTCGATGCCTTTTTGAGTTAAGATAATATCTACCTGGCGTCGGTCAGAAGGGCACTCTGTCCGCTCAATGAACTCCTTTTGACGTAATTTCTCCACCAACCTGGTAGCATTAGATGATTTACTAATCATTCGCTCCGAGATCAATTGTAAAGACGCCGGGTTTGGGAATTGCCCCTTTAAAATGCGAAGCACATTAAACTGCTCTTTGGAGATTCCAAAAGGTTTTAAAGCGGCATTTGTATCGTGGGAAAGGCGATCTGCCGTTACCAATACATTCAAGATCGATTTTAAGAATTCATCGACGAACGTATGCTGCTGTATTTCCTGTTCTAGTTTAATGGGTCCTGTTCCGTATTGATTGTGTATACAACTAATGTATGTAACGTTATCTGAATTTGCAAGAATCCTCTCTAGAAAATTTAATTAAACTGTGAGGGAGGCCGACGCTTGGTTGAAATGACTTCATAATGGTAGGCCAATCGAATTAATGTTGGCTCTGCAAAAAGACGGCCTACGAAGGTCATCCCAACAGGCAGTCCGTTATCGGTAAAACCAATTGGCACCTGAATTGCCGGAAAACCGGTCTGAGGAGAAAGATATTGGCTGTTATCGCCTGAGGGAGAATCCATATCGCCAATTTTTCGGGCCGGATAACTCCAGGTTGGGTAAATGATGGCATCAAGGCTGTGTTTTTCCATCTCCGACAAAATAGTATTCCGAAAATCGATGTTAGGTTGATGGGTATAGACATCCGGACAGGGAGGTTCTGTCCAACTAGCTGCATAGTCTAGGCCCGATTTGATGGACGGGTCGTATTTCCCTGTAGCTACAATGTCTGCCAACGTTTTGTAAGGGAAATCGGGACCTCGAGTAATAAAATATTGCTGCAAATCGTGATCGAATACCTCACACCAAATGGATTCTTCCAGTTTTAATGTTGGCATTTCAAACGGATCAACGATCACGGCACCACCACGTTGCAAATCGGCAATGGCTTCTTCCATCCTCTTAAGCACATCGGGATGAGTAGAATCTGGCCTCATGTACCAGCGAAATACTCCAATACGAGCACCTCGAAGTCCATCAGGGTCAAGGTAGTCGAGATAACTGGCAGGCATAAGTCCATCGCTTTTTGCGGTAACTGGATCGGCGGGATCGTATCCAGCGATAAGGTCTAGGACTCGAACCGCGTCGGTCACCGTCCGGGCAAGCGGCCCTCCTATATCATTTCTGAGATACAAAGGCACAATGCCATCTCGACTTGTCAATCCCATGGTAGAACGTATGCCCACCAACGCGTTATGGCCGGAAGGTCCGCGGATAGAATTCCCGGTGTCGGTCCCTAATCCCAACATTCCTAAGTTGGCAGCAACAGCCGCTGCGGTTCCACCACTGGATCCCGCCGGCACACGAGAAAGATTATACGGATTTCGGGTAGTGCCTCCAATCGAACTAACGGTTTCATATGGGCTAAATGCCCATTCTGCCATATTCGTCTTTCCAAGAATGAGCGATCCGGCTTCTTTCAATTTTTTGACTTGAAAGGCATCGTCCGGCGGAATCAGGCCCGCCAACGCAGCAGAACCAGCAGTGGTTTGGAGTTCAGCCGTATCATAGTTGTCTTTTACGACTATTGGTATGCCGTGCAAGGGTCGCAGAACTTTTGTTAAGTCATACTCAGCGTCTAGCGCTGCAGCCTCGGCCAATACATTTGGATTTAGGACAATGAACGCGTTGATTGAATCGTCGTATTGCTCGATTCTATACAAATAGGCCTGGGCGAGTTCAACGGCCGTTAACGTGCCGGCTTCGTAGGCTTGGTGCACCTCGCTCACCGTCGCCTCAATGATGTCGAATGGTGGAGGTTTTGCGCATGCCGAAAAGAGAAAAAAGAGAACGAAGGTATATTTCATGAGCACGGCCTAATTTTTGGGACTACCTCTTGCGTGACGATGCGGAGGCAGTTAAATATCGTGTAAATAATATTGCGTTGAAATCATTTCTTTTACAAACACAGGACTCGTCCAGATTACCGAATATGAAATTAATTATGAATCTCGCAGTTGTCTTATTTTTAGTGGCGCCCATCAGCGCTCAAGAATGGGATCCCGTACTGACAGAAAAATGGATTCCAGTGCCCGCACTTGTGGTCCCAGGTTCCGGCACCGCGGCACCTTCCGATGCTTTGGTTTTGTTTGATGGCTCGGGACTTGGTTCTTGGGAATCTGTTAGAGGCGGAGAGGCGAAATGGTTGGCGTCCGATGGGGTAATGACCGTTTCTGCGGGATCTGGGGACATCCGAACAACACAATTATTCGGCGACATACAATTGCATCTGGAATGGAGAACTCCCGCAATAGTGGAAGGGGATGGACAAGGACGCGGTAATAGCGGTGTGTTTTTTCACGAAGTTTATGAAGTTCAAATTTTGGACTCCTTTAACAATGTTACGTATTCCAATGGCCAGGCAGGCTCCATTTATAAACAACACATACCTTTAGTTAACGCATCCAAGGGGCCTGGCCAATGGCAGACCTACGACATCGTATTTCAATCCCCAGCGTTTACTGAAGACGGGGAAGTGGTTCGAAACGCAATTGTCACTGTTTTTCACAATGGAATTGTGATTCAAAATCATGTCGAGTTAACCGGACATACGCCCTATATCGGGCTGCCTAAATACGAACCTCACGGAAAAGGGGCGATCAAGTTGCAGGATCACGGTAATCCCACGAGCTTTAGAAATATTTGGATTAGGGAATTGTAACTAAGGGCACAAAAGAGAAGGACGATCATGATTCAATTGAATCCGAAGTGGTTTTTAGGTGCTTTTTGGGCGAGTTCAGTTGCTGAAATCGCAAGTATTCTATTTACGCTGGATGAAATTCACCGAGTCGCTAAACCGCTCTTGATGATATCCTTGATGCTGTACTTTTTGGCGGCCTCGCATGGATTTCCAAATTGGAGGCGCTGGGTTGCCATGGCACTGGCGTTTTCGTGGTTAGGTGACGTTTTTCTAATGAACGACAACCTGTTCGTCGTAGGATTGGGTTCCTTTCTTATCGCCCATCTTTTTTACATTGTAGCATACAGTCAAACAGGAGCTAAAACAGGAACACTAAAAGTTGTTGACGGATTGAAGTTTGTGGCTGTAGGAATCGCACTGATGTGGGTTTTATACCCCGGGCTTGGGGACATGCTGATTCCTGTGCTTTTGTACGCTTTTGTTTTACTGATGATGGCTGTTTTAGCACACAAACGCCGAGGATCAACTTCCGACCTTAGTTTTACGTTGGTCGCTGTGGGCGCCGTGTTGTTCGTAATTTCCGATGCTCTTATCGCGGTCGACAAATTTGCTTTCGAAGTCCCCTACAGTAGCCTGATGGTTATGATTACCTACATAACTGCACAGTACATGATTGTCTCGGGCCTCCTTAAACACGAATAATGTGGGGCGGGTTATTGATTTTACGTGGAGAAAATCGCTAAGGGCCAATTTTTGCGAACAACTGCATAACTTATTAGTACACCGCCGCTGCTGAATCCACATTGGATTCTCATAAACTAAATTTGATCTCAAAATGAAATTTAATTGGATGCCGGGCCTTATTGTGATCGCTTTGGTCCTAACCGCCTGTAGCCCCACGAAGAGTGAATTGGAAATAAAAAACTTGGTTGAAGGCGACGGCGCGGTCGCTACACTCGGATCTCAAATATCCGTGCACTACAGCGGATGGTTGTATGCCCCAGATTCAACAGGTAGCAAAGGCACTTTCTTTGATGGCTCTGTAGATCGTGGTCAGCAATTCAAATTTATTCTTGGTTTTGGCCAAGTAATTCCAGGCTGGGATCAGGGTTTGGAAGGAATGAAAGTTGGCGGCAAACGCGAATTGATCATTCCTGCCGATTTGGCTTACGGTGATCAAGAGATGGGTACGATTCCAGCTAACTCAGCGTTGATCTTTGAAGTTGAATTGTTCGAAGTGATCGATCTTTCGGCCGATGTGATCAAAGACGATTTGGTTGTTGGCACCGGAGATGAAGCTACTCCCGGTATGCTAGTTGAAGTTCATTACACGGGCTGGTTGATGAATCCAGATTCGACCGATTCAAAAGGAGCACAATTTGATAGCTCCCATGATCGCGATGAGACACTTAAGCTTCTATTGGCCAGAAACCAGGTTATTCCGGGTTGGGATCTTGGTCTATTGGGAATGAAAGTTGGTGGAACTCGCCGCATGACTATTCCTCCATTTCTCGCCTATGGTGAGCGCGACCTTGGAATTATTCCACCAAATTCAGTGTTGATATTTGATGTTGATTTGATTAGCGTCGTTGATCCAGCTACGCTTCCATCTCCTGAAGTGGATCCAGCGCAGGACGAATCTGCTGACGAAGCCGAGCAAGAGTAATTCTATCTTTGTGGTAGGCTTTGGTTGGCTTTGGTTGGCCAGTCACTTTTTGTTTTCACCCCTAAAAAGGAAGACCTAATGAGTAACGGACTGATTATCGATGATCTTGTTGTTGGCGAAGGCACAGAAGCCGTTCCCGGAAAGATGATTGAAGTTCATTATACGGGCTGGTTATACAACCCTGATGCAACAGATAACAAAGGCAAGAAATTTGACAGTTCCGTTGATCGCGGTGAAACGTTCGAGTTTCCGCTTGGCGGCGGCCGCGTGATTCGTGGCTGGGACGAAGGATTTGCAGGCATGAAAATTGGTGGTCTTCGACGCTTAACTATCCCGTCAGAAATGGGATATGGTGCCCGTGGTGCTGGAGCGGCAATTCCTCCAAATGCTACGCTAGTATTCGATGTCGAATTAATTAGCGTCGGATAAAGAGACTATTTTTCGGATGCCCAATCGATTGGCAACGTGTCCGCAAGTCGGGAGAATGACCAGTACCCCATAGTTTGAATCGATGGGGCCTGCGTAGGCCAAACAATGCCCCCGGCATTAAAAACGGCCTGATATTCCGGTAGCTGGATAAAACTGATATTCGATTGTGTTTTCATCATTTCAGAAAGTTCGGAAATAGGCCAAAACCGTTCGATGTAGCGTTCCCATCGGTTATCAGATCCTGATCCGTAAAACTGAATGCGAAGCCATCCCGTAAAATCTAGCCTTTTTGAGCTATCGGTCTTTCCATTGAACATAATGGGCTGTGGGGCGCCGTACACACTTCTAAGACCAGCTTCTAGTACAGGCGAATGGTCATCTTGGGAGCCCGGACCTTGGACGAAAAAGGCAGCAAACTCTTCCTTTTTGAGTCTTTCATCGGCGATTGCATTCAAAAAGTGCCGTTGAGAGCCTTTGTATGTTTTTTCACGGTTTTTATCCCATGTTTTCTGATTCTTCGCCTTGGGAGCTTCGAGTTTTGAGAAAAATGCGTAACCGGACCATCCAAAAGCCACCTGATTGCCTCCCATCTGGAAGTCGTAAATAGTGATTTCATAACCAAGAGCATTGTTGCGAAAGGTAAATGGAGTTGAAGATGACACACTGATGATATTTGTTGAGGCGTCGTGGTTGAGAATCAGGTTGTCAGTGTTGCCAATTTCAATATCTTCGGCATTTTTCGTTCGGGAAAAAGTGGTGGATTCGAAGAAGTCCAATAATTCTTCTCGGGTTAAGGCCGAAGTGGACGCCGCTGCCATTTCTGGCTTAGGAGACAGTGTGATGGAAAGGTTTGGCTCGGAATCTGGAAATACCGTAACAACGCCCAACGACTCGTTTGATGTCACGGCAACAACATTAAAGCTGCCTAAATCAGGTACGGTTAAGGCAAAGGCCCCTTCATCGTTTGTGGACGTCGAAATAGATGTATTTGCAACAAACACAAGCGCATCTGAAACTGGGACGCCTTCAACCGTGATAACTACACCGGCAACATTTTGAGCCGCCGACTTACCCGTTATAAACAGGCTTGAAGCCAGTAGAAGGATAACAATGGGAAAGCGTTTCATGAGTGATGCCTAGATTAAAAAAGAACGTTTTACCAACACCTTAGGTCTTCTCTAAACCCATTGTCAGCGATGTAGTGTCCATATAGCGAAGGAGCGCTTTTAAAAACAGAATGATCCCAAACATTTCCATTCCTTCTTCGACCATGGTGGTCATGTTGTACAGAAGGGAATCACTTTCCATGGGTTCTCCGATAATTTCCATACCTACGGCTCCTCGAACGAATATCGATCCAGCGATAACAAAGCCAATCAACGTTGCACGAGGCAGTGCCTTTAAAAAAGGGAGAAAGTAGACGGCGAGGAGTAGCACGATAACAGCCCCACCAATGGCCCAGGAGTCGTCAATGACCGAATTGATCGATTCGTGAATGCCTGCAATTTCGTCTATGGACAGGAATGCGAATCCAAGAAATAAGATGGTCCAACGCTTAGCCATCGCATCGTTCTGATTTCGCTTATATCTGCTCACAATCCAAAGAAAAAAAGTAGCTGCAAACGATAAGTAACTGATCAGTTTGCCTTCTTTGACTGGGATGTGCTAGCTATGAGTATTCATTAGTTTTGGCGATTCGCTACAATGGGAGGTATCAGAAAGTAAGTAGGGAGCGCTGGCAATGCCAGCGCTCCCTACCCAATGAACCCACAATTTTAAGACCGGTTTATGTAGTTGGGACTCAGCATGGCAATTTTTCGTTTTTAGATCAAGAAAAAATCTTAGTAAACCTTTGCTCTCCAAAGAGTTAACTCGAAAAACTACCTTCTAAAACAAGCTGTCCTATATTGCCCAAAATGGAACAGACTTGTATTACTTGACATTTGTAGTCGAAAGTATAGGTAGTTGCAGATATGGAAAAAGAGCAAAAAATAGGGAGATCTGAGAATCGATGAAAAAAATAAGCATTGTCTCATTGGACAAATTAGGAGATCGCAAACCGGCTTATGCCCTGGTTGCCAATGTGGATCTGGTAGTAGTGCTATTTGATGATCAGGTGTCCGTTTTGTACGGGCGTTGTCTGCACCGTGGTGCACTAATGTCCGATGGTTTCGTCAAGGGTGACGACTTGATTTGTGGCGTGCATGGCTGGGACTACAAAGTGGCTACAGGAATCAGTGAGTACAACAATTCTGAAATATTGCACAAGTTCTCAAGTTGGCTGGAGCAGGGCGCTGTGTGGGTAGATGAGGACGAAATAGCGACGTGGGAGAAAAAAAACCCGCAACCTTATAAGCGTGATACCTATCAAGGCCTGTATCAAGACTTTTCGGGAACGCCCGATGAGCCCCACGTTAAGTTCATCCAGTCACTAGCTAGTGATGGCTTGAAAAAAGTGGGACACCACGGCCCCATGGGCGCAATGGGCGTTTCGAGGAACATGCTGCCCAAGTGGGATGATATTCAGTTTAATGTCGCGCAGTTGGCCACAATGCCTTTGCTTGATGGTGCAAAAGTGGGTACTGAGCTAATAATAGGACCCAGCGCTAAAAAACCGCTTCGATTAGAGATGCCTTTGTTCGTATCGGACATGAGTTTTGGTTCACTTTCTGAAGAAGCGAAGATCGCTTTGGCAACAGGCGCGAACAAGGCTGGAACCGGAATCTGTTCTGGGGAAGGAGGTATGCTTCCGGAAGAACAGGAAGCAAACTCACGTTATTTTTATGAGCTTGCGTCGGCTCGATTTGGTTTTTCTTGGGACAAAGTTCAGAAGAGCCAAGCGTTTCATTTCAAAGGCGGGCAGGGCGCGAAAACTGGAACAGGTGGACACCTTCCAGGAAATAAAGTAACGGAAAAAATAGCCTTGGTACGGGGGTTGAACCCGGGTGAGGACGCCATCTCGCCGTCGACTTTTCCCGATTGGAATTCGTTGCACCAGATCAAAGAGTTTGCTGACGAAGTCCGGCAGAAGACCGGCGGTATTCCGATAGGATATAAACTCTCAGCTCAGAAGATTGAAAAGGATATCGATGCAGCGCTGGAAGTGGGTGTGGATTATATAATCCTTGATGGGCGTGGTGGTGGCACGGGCGCCGCTCCGTTGTTGTTTAGGGACAATATTTCCGTACCTACGATTCCGGCATTGGCCCGAGCCCGCCAACACTTGACTCGTTCAGGTGCGAATCATATTACGCTAATTATCACAGGCGGACTGCGTACTCCTGAAGACTTCGCCAAGGCCCTTGCACTGGGTGCAGATGGCATTGCTGTTTCCAATTCGGCTCTGCAAGCCATTGGCTGCTTGGGCATGAGAGCCTGCAATACTAATGCATGCCCGGTAGGAATCGCGACACAGAGGAAAGATTTGCGAGCTCGGCTACTCGTAGAAGAAGCAGCATTACGTTTAGAGAGGTTCTTTCGAGCCAGCGTGGATTTAATGAGCATTTTGGCCAGGGCCTGTGGTCATGATCATATGAATCAGTTCTGTATCGAGGATTTGACCACCTTCAAGCGCGAAATGGCCGATCTATCTGGTATCGAATACGGCGGTGTGCATGGCCGGTAGTTTTATCAACAATAATCGCTGATTTTTATCCACTTTGACGCGAATATTACCGCTGCCTCTTCGGAAAAATAGTACTGATCGTTTCACGGGTTGCTCGGTCCGTTTGTTTTTCTATCATTTCGTTTTACTCCAATATTTTTTACAAAGAGTTCTGCGTCGACCCCCGTGAGTATTTGAGTTAACCCATTGATGCGTAGCGCATGATAGTAGTCCTTCTTTAGAACGGTAGGGGCATAAAAAAGCGGGGGCGCTGGCATAGCCAGAGCCGACGGCAAAACATTACAATTAAAATCCCAGCCCGGCGATTTATGTGCATTCGCCGATAGAATTGTGTCCCATTTCGCTATCGCCGCTCGGAAGAAGTTTATTGATTTAACATTTGAGCACGAATTGGGGTCGTTGGTATTCGAATTTGATCTCATTAAAATGGATCAGATCGTTTCCAACTTGATAGGAAACGCGCTAAAATTCACTCCAAAAGATGGTTCAGTTTGGGTTGCTTTGGAATACTCAGGAGGCAATGTGGTTCTTTCAGTTGCCGATACCGGCCAAGGCATTCCAAAAGAAAATCAATCCATGGTATTTGAGCGGTTTTACCAAGTCGATAGCAAACTTTCGAGATCGCACGAGGGAATGGGCATTGGATTGTCACTCACAAAAGATTTCGTCGAACTTCATGGCGGCACCATCTCCGTTGAGTCAGGAAAGAACGAGGGCTCCGTATTCACTGTTAAAATCCCCGTTCCTCAACTTTTAGAAGGCTCGCCATCTAAGTCGGATTCGACGCAATATCATGATCTGAACGAATTCGAACCTGACCGAATTAACGTAAAGAAAAAGCTCCTTTTGGTCGAAGACAATCGGGAATTGCGGGTCCATATTGCCGAGGTATAGGCTGATTTATTTGTTATTGAGGAAGCCGCGAACGGCGAAATCGCGTGGAGATCCATCCAAAAGCGACCGCCCGTTGGAATAACTCGTAATCGGGTCTGAAACGTAACGCCGTTTGCAATTGGGTTAGGTTGTGAAAAATGCCGGCCACCCCATTGAGTGACCGTGCCTTCCATGACCAAGTCGGAATCTGAAATGGCATACACATTGACCGTTTCTTGACCCTTATCGAGCGGGCGACTAAGTCTGATATCAAATGAAAGCCCTTCTTCAGCAGTCGTCGACAGTTCAACAAACATGGCATTAGCTGGATGGCTGGCAAAGACTCGTTCCGTAACTTCGCCCGCAAGAGTGGAATACTGAACGGTAACCAGCGCCGAATCTAGGTCCAACTGACGTCTATAGCCGCTAATGACCTCTGAACTATCCCGACCAAAATCCAGAAATAAATCGCCCATGGTTTGATGGGAACGCACGATACTCAAATGTGAAAATCGGTCAACCCAAGCGGCGTCCGCTTCATGAACCTTTCCATCGACCAACATTTGCCTTATTTCATCCAAGTCTTGACGCGAACCTTGGGCATCGCCCCAATCAGGCCCGCCCACTCCTCCAGATCCAACCACTCCTCCAGGTCCACCCACTCCTCCAGGTCCACCAGGCCACATAGAGTCCTCATTGAGCTGAATGCGCTCCAATCTAGGATCTCCAAACACCATCGCCCCCAGACGACCATTTCCAACGGGAAGAGCTTCAGAAGACCAATCCGTTGCCGGCGCATCATACCACAATACGCTGCGTTGTTCAGGTTGAGTTTGCGACTCGCAACCAAGTAGAAGTCCCAATAGCAGGAATAAGGGAAGGGGAATTCGCATCACAGCTTTACAGCATCAAGGAGTTAAAAAAGGTTGAGACCGCAATCTAAGCCCTCGAACTCAACTTTAACATTTTGCCTGTATTTCAAATCAAATATGATTTGGTCTGGCTCCTATAAATTGGCGTTAGCCGCCATTTGACCTTAGATTCTAATCCTCCGTTTTTATGGTATAAACCCATCTTTGTTATGCGCTCCATACTTGTAGCCGCTCTTCTCTTTCTCGCCCTGCCGCAAACCCAACCGGCATCCGCCCAGTTCATCGATCCGTCCCTTTACGCGGGTTTGGATTACCGATTAGTTGGGCCATTTCGCGGGGGTCGTTCGGCGGCCGTCACAGGAGTACCGGGCAAACCAATGCTTTATTATATGGGAGCAACGGGCGGTGGTGTTTGGCGCACTAAAAATGGAGGCGGATCATGGGAAAATATATCGGACGGATTTTTCGGTGGGTCCATCGGCGCAGTGACCGTTTCTGATTGGGACAACAACGTTATTTATGTTGGTGGGGGGGAAAAGACCATTCGAGGGAATGTTTCCCACGGTTACGGAATGTGGAAATCTCAAGACGCTGGAAAAACGTGGGCGTCTATTGGCCTAGATGATTCTCGGCACATATCTCGTATCCGGGTCCATCCGCGCAATCCGGACTTGGTTTATGCTTCGGTAATGGGGCACTTGTTTGGCCCAAATGAGCAACGTGGAGTTTTTCGCTCGAAGGATGGTGGTACGACTTGGGAAAACATCTTATCAAAAGGAGACAAAGCCGGGGCTTTTGACTTGGTCATGGATCCTACTAATCCAAGAATTTTATTCGCGACTCTTTGGGAGTTCTCACGCTCTCCCTACGAGATGTCCTCAGGCGGTGAAAACTCTGGTTTGTACAAGTCCACGGATGGCGGAGATACCTGGACCGAACTCACAAACCAGGACAACGGACTTCCTGGCGGAATGCTGGGCATAATGGGAGTTGCTGTTTCTCCAGTGAACCCAGATCGCGTTTGGGCCATCGTCGAGCATGAAGAAGGGGGCGTTTACCGCTCGGAAAACGGCGGTGAGTCTTGGAAGCTCATTAACGAAGACCGAAATCTTAGACAACGAGCTTGGTACTATACTCGAATTTATGCGGGTACCCAGGATCAGGATGATGTTTGGGTCCTTAACGTATCGTTATGGCATTCAAACGACGGTGGGGCCGAATACGAAAGCGTTCGCACGCCGCACGGCGATCATCACGATTTTTGGATTGCTCCGGAAGACGCCGATCGTTTGATTGTTGCCGACGATGGCGGTGGGCAAGTCTCTTTTGATGGCGGAGAAAACTGGTCGGCTTACGACAATCAACCTACCGCTCAATTCTACCGGGTAGAGACGGACAATCATTTTCCGTACCGCATTTATGGTGGTCAGCAGGATAATTCAACGGTTCGAATCCTAAGCACGTCGAACGGTCGGAGCGAACGCGATTGGGAATCAACATCGGGCGGGGAAAGCGCCTGGTTGGCCATTCATCCCAACGACCCAGATATCGTTTATGGTGGATCTTACGGAGGTTCTTTTAGCGTTACGAACCACCAGACGGAGCAGCGTAGATCAATCAATGTGTGGCCCGACAACCCAATGGGGCACGGTGCTGAGGACTTCAAATATCGGTTCCAGTGGAATTTCCCGATCATAACCTCTCGCCATAATCCGGATGCGGTGCTTGCGACCAGTCAGCACGTTCATCGCTCAACCAATGGGGGACAAAGCTGGGATTTGATTTCGCCTGACTTAACTAGGAATGACCCTTCGACGCTGGGCCCGTCGGGCGGACCGATTACGAAGGACAACACGGCGGTCGAATATTACGCCACCATTTTTACGCTAGCAGAAGGCGAAGAATCCGGCGTGATTTGGACGGGATCGGATGATGGGCTTATCCATGTGACCCGTGATGGTGGAGCGAACTGGAACAATGTGACGCCTCCAGTTAAGATTTTTCCAGAATGGATGATGGTCAATGACATGGTAGTTGATCCATTCAATCCGGGGGGCCTATATGTGGCAGGAACGCGCTATAAGTCAGACGATTTTGCTCCGTATCTCTACAAAACCAGCGATTATGGCGTAACGTGGAAAAAAATCAGTACAGGAATTCCTGCTGACCATTTCACGCGCAGCATTGAAGCCGATCCTGAACGTCAAGGACTGTTGTATGCGGGAACGGAATCAGGGATATACATCTCATTCGACGATGGGGCGAATTGGCAGAGTTTCCAACAAAATCTACCAATTGTACCCGTTACAGACCTGAAGTGGGTTGATCACGATCTCGTTGTGGCTACCCAGGGCAGAGCATTTTGGGTGCTTGACGATCTTAAGCCTCTGCACCACATCACGGCCGCGGACAAAGACAAGAAGTACACCTTCAATAGTCCATATGTGGCTACAATTGGAGCGGAAAATGCAGTCAGGCTTCGCTATTGGTTTGCCGAAGACCACAAGGATGATGTCACCATGCGCATTCTGGAAGAAGATGGGACGATAATTAAGTCCTTCAAAGACAAGGATGTCGTAGCCAAAAAAGGGTTCAACCAGTTTGACTGGAACATGCGCTATGAGGATGCAGAAACGTTCGATGGCCTGATCATGTGGTCGGGATCGGTCAGGGGCCCACGCGCGGCGCCGGGCCGGTATGCGGCGCGTCTAATTGTAGGCGACGATTCCACGACAGTGGCCTTTGACATTGCCCCTGATCCCCGCAGTGAATCTAGTCTAAGCGATCTCAAGGAACAGTTTACATTCTTGATTGACGTTCGAGACAAGATGTCCGAAATGCATAAGGGCATCAAACAGATCCGTTCGCTTCGTAAGCAGGTGAATGATGTGTTAGATCGCGTTCCCGACGATTACGCCCAGGCTGATACGCTGAAAGGATTTGCCAAAAGTATTCTTGATGGCATGAAGGAGGTCGAAGAAGCACTTTATCAGACAAAAAATGAATCTGGTCAAGATCCTCTGAACTATCCGATCAGGCTTAACGACAAACTGGCTGGGGTCGGTAGTGAGGCGTCAAGTGGAAATTATCGCCCGACAGACCAAACCATTGCTGTACGAAAAGAACTAGTCCAGCAAATTGACGATTGGCTCACCAAACTTGCGGATATCACCAGTTTCAAAATGAACCAATTTGAAGAAATGGTCCAAGATGTGAAATTGCCTGCCATCAAGCTCGATAGCTAGTTTTTAAGCTCTCCTGTATCGATTTCGGCATCAGGAAGGGCGGCCCTGAGCATGGAAATCCCCTCTGGGGTTACGGCGGTCTGCCATAGGTAGACCGCCGTAAGTGTTTTTACGGCAGTGATGTGCTCTAAGGAAGTGTCGGAGATCTTGGTATCGTAGAGATTCAGGTATTCCAAGAAGGCCAAACCACCGAGTGCAGCCAGACCAGAACCGTTTATGGAGGTATCAGACAGGTTTATTCGGGTCAGGTGGGGGAAGGATGAGAGCTTGTTCAAATCTGAATCGGTCACGTCGCTGCCGCGAAGGTCTAGCCATGTCACCTGCTGGCTAAGGGAATCCATTTCTGAAGAGAAACACGACGAGACGACTTTACACGTTACAGCAACCAGATTTTCGCCTTCGGCCAAGATATCAATTCCAACTCCCTTCAAGCGGATCGCATTCACTTTCGCCGAATCCGGAACAGGGATATTAAGCGCAAATACGCCTGTTCTAATTTCACCAAGACCATACGCCTGTAAGATGGTGCCAACAGTTGTGGAGATATGCGAATCAGAAATAAGCTGTTCAAACGATGCCCCTTCCGAAATCCACCATTTTATGAGTTCCACATCTGCGAAGGAAATCGGCTTGGCACGTAGTGGCGGGGGCATTTGATCTTCGTGCCCTTCAGGAAGGGAAAGCCGCTGAAAAAGTAGGCTTTCTTCTGGTTTAGCAGCTACAATTAAGGGGTCGTCGCCTTTGTTGGATTTAATCCCTTCGCGAGAGGCAAGATTCAATCTTCCTTCGCGAGGCGAATTACCGTGACACGAAGAACATTTTTCAGTCAAAATGGGCAAAATAATGCCCTCAAATATGGTAGTGATGCCAGGTTCAGATAGATCAAACCGCTCTTTCATGGGATCGGAGTGGCCCAATACACTAACCACAAACCCTGGAGCATATTGTGTTACATACCCTTTTCCATGAGTTATTTGGCCGCCGAGATCTCCTCCGACCACTAGCCCTATAACCATTAAGCTCCAAGTGAGCACGCCAACAATAGGTTTCTTGAACATTGCTGCATGCGATGTCCGAAAAAATACGCTGGCCGCACAAAGAGACGTAGCTCCGTATCCAATCACCTTATGTAAAAACAAGATGTCGGCTGGATATCCGCCCGTTTGAGCTAGCCAAGAACCGGCCAAAATGGCTTTGACACCAGTCCACGAGCCTAAAATCAGGCAAATATTGATCACGTTGTCAGGAATCAACACCCAACGAAATCGGTTCAAGAGCGCCAAAATCAGGGCCAGCGTTATGATCGCAATAGGAAAATGGACGATTGCGGGATGAAGTCGACCAAAAAATCGCAATAACTCTGGCGAACGGCCATTTGTCTCAATCCCAAAATAAACGAGAAGAAGCAGGGCAGAAATGGCAATCAGATTCCACTTTGCAAAACGATTAGAAATCATGTGGAGCAATGAGTTATGATAAAAATGGTCAATGTTTTGGGCGCGAAGGTGCGAGGGGCAAAGCGGCGTTTTAGGCTAAGACTTCTCGTATCACGCGGCCGCCAACATCTGTGAGTCTAAAATCCCGCCCTTGGAATGGAAAAGTGAGCCGCGTATGGTCAAATCCAAGTTGGTTCAAGATTGTGGCCTGCAAATCGTGCACGTGTACCCGTCCACTGACGGCGTCATATCCGATTTCATCCGTCTCTCCATAGGTGAATCCACGTTTGATGCCTCCGCCGGCCATCCACATCGTAAAAGCGTCGCTATGATGGTCACGACCTACAAACGGATTATCCTGTCCCGATCGGTTCTCCAGCATGGGTGTTCTGCCAAATTCACCGCCCCATACAATTAGGGTATCCTCGAGCAGTCCCCGTCGTTTGAGGTCCAAGATTAAAGCTGTAATGGCCTTGTCTGTCTCTTTGCATCGATCAAGGAATCCAAAATTTAAGGCTTCGCTTTCTCCTGCACCATGGGAGTCCCATCCCCAATGAAAAAGTTGCACAAAACGGACTCCTCGTTCGACCAATCGCCGGGCTAAAAGGCAGTTATTGGCGAATGATATTTCTCCCGGAGCCGTTCCATATTCCTCATGGATGTAGGCAGGTTCGGTTGATATATCCATCGCTTCCGGAACAGCCATTTGCATTCGGAAAGCCAACTCATACTGGGCAATTCGAGTCAGAATTTCAGGATCTTGGGTTTCTTCATATTGCTGCTGATTAATTTTGGAAATGGCGTCAATGCTGGCCCGGCGCATGTCGCGCGGAACGCCGTCTGGGTCGGACAAAAATAGAACAGGATCTCCTTGAGAGCGACATTGCACGCCTTGAAATACGGTTGGTAAGAAGCCACTTCCATACACTGAAGCGCCAGCGTCCGGCCCAGCCGCACCGGATAACAAGACCACAAATCCAGGAAGATTTTGATTTTCAGAACCCAACCCGTACACCGCCCAAGATCCAAGTGATGGCCTCCCTAGCCTGGCATTCCCTGTGTACATGAGGAGTTGGGAAGGGGCGTGATTAAATTCGTCCGTGTGCATGGCCTTCAAAAACGTGATTTCATCGGCAACGGTTTGAAGATGGGGAAGGTGATTCGAAATCCAAGCGCCTGATTGTCCGTATTGCTTAAAAGTGGCTTGTGGTCCGAGCATTTTTGGGGCGCCCTGTATGAAGGCAAACTTTCTGCCCTCAAGGAGCGAAGGAGGCGTGATTTGCCCGTCCAGCTTGGCCAAAATCGGCTTGTAATCGAACAGTTCGAGCTGAGAAGGGGCCCCAGCCATGTGGAGAAAAATGACGTGTTTGGCCGACGGAGCGAAATGTGGGGGGCGAGGAGAGAGCGGATCAAGTCTGTAAAGTCCACCTCCGCCGCCTGAACCTGCCGCGCCTGAACCTGCCGCGCCAAAACCTGGCGCGCCCAAACCTGCAGCGCCTAAGCCCGGCGCTCCCATTCCAGAGGCGGCGTATGCCGCGGGTCCTATGATCGAGGATAGAGCGGCTCCGCCCAGTCCTGCAGTGAATGATTTCAAGAAATGTCGGCGCGTATGAAGTTGTGCCAACCTCATCCGCGCCTCTTCATATACATTCATTCTTTTGTCAGGTACTCATCCAGGTTTAGAATGGTGTTGGCGACAATTGGAAGTGTTGTTTGCCCAGCCAATTCGACCAAGGTAGCCAATGTCTGGGGGTCGGGATCGCGGGCCAACGCCATCCGATAGCCGGCCACAATCTGTTCGTTTAACGTTCTTTTGCCTGCCTGCATATTGGCTGCGAGCGCCTGGGCAGCTTCCCAAAATGCTGGATCGTTGAGCGTAACCAGAGCTTGAAGTGGGGTATTGGTACGAATTCGACGAGATATGCAGAACTCCCGCGAAGGTGCGTCAAACATGGCCATGGCCGGATATGGATTGGTGCGCCGCCAGTACGTGTAAATGGCTCTTCGATACTGATCTTCGCCTGTTGCCAATATCCATTGCTGGCCATTGTATGGATTCTTCCATACACCAGCGGGTTGCGAGGGCATCACCGACGGGCCGTGCTGCTTGGGCGAAAGCAGACCGCTTACAGCCAATGTTTGATCCCTGAGTTGCTCAGCAGACATCCTAAATCTAGGTCCCCGCGAATACAATTGATTGCGAGAATCACGTTCCAATTTGAGCGGTGTGGCAATCGACGCTTGTCGATACGTCGCGGAGAGGACTATTTCCTTCAGTATGCCCTTTTGACTCCATCCAAGGTCTTTGTTGAAACGAACAGCCAACCAATCGAGCAGTTCGGGGTGGGTTGGCGGGATGCCGATCGTCCCGAAATCGTCGCTCGATTCAACGATACCTAGTCCAAATAACTGTTCCCAAAATCGATTGACAGTAACTCTGGCCGTTAATGGATTTTCATCCGAAACAATCCATTTGGCAAATACCAACCGATCCGCTTTTTCTCCAGTTGGTAGCTGCGGAAATACCCTCGGAACGGCCGGTTCAACAACATTCAAAGGCGACAAAAAACTACCCCGTTCTCTTAGCCTAGTAACGCGCCGGGCCGAAGCTGGCAATTCCTGCATGATTGGCGTAATGACAGGATTAAGTTTGTTGATTTCCCCGACTAGTTTATTTTTTTCCGAGCGGAGTCCTTCTACAATTTCGTCGGCATCTGCAAATCGGGCCTGGATAAAAGCTGTTTCGTGCGGGCTACGTTCACTAATTGGCTTGGCCGCAATACGCCGGATCTCGTTTTTGGATGTGTTCAGTAACTTGCCCACTACCTGCGGATCGTCGAGGGTTAATTCCCAATCAGCCAAAACGCCTTCCATAGCCGGGCTCGACACGCTGTCTCTTATGGCTTTGGTGACCGCGATTAATTCATCCAGTAGCTGACGCCCTTTTGCTTGATGCGCCGTTTCGAATTCTCGAAGCACCGGCACTTCACTGGCCTGATCCCAATCCGCTGTGTTGTTAAAGAGTGCAAATGAGCCATAAAAATCTTCGTGAACAAAAGGATCGTACGGATGGCCGTGGCACTGCACACAGCCCATGGTTGTCCCTTGAAAAACTTCCCAAGTTGTACTGACCCTATCCACAATCGACGCAAATCGGTGCTCCTCATCGTCAGTGCCACCTTCTTCGTTGGTCATTGAGTTTCGATTGAAGGCTGTAGCGATCAGCTGCTGGGTGGTGGGGCTGGGAAGTAGGTCGCCTGCTAATTGTTCAATCGTAAACTGATCAAAGGGTAAATCCTTGTTGAACGCATCGATTAGCCAATCTCGGTAGCGCCAAATCGAACGCTCCCGATCTGCTTCATAACCTTTCGAATCGGCGTACCGGGAAAGGTCTAGCCAAAGCGCGGCCCATCTTTCCCCGAATGAAGGAGAAGCCAGTAGCTCATCTACTAGTGCCTCGTAATTACCTGTCTCACAAAGGGTTGATGCTTGTTCGTAGGTGGCCGGAAGCCCCGTCAAATCTATGCTGACTCGCCGCGCCAACACATTACAATTTGCATCAGCTGCCGGTTCTAAACCATTTTTCCTAAGCGTTTGCAAAACAAACGAGTCGATTGGCGAACGAATCCAGGCATCTTCTACAGGAGGTTCACTTTTAATGGGCACAACGTAGGCCCAATGCATTTCCCAATTGGCTCCTTGATCAATCCAATCACGAAGTTTTTGAATTTGTGCTTCTGTGAGAGGTGCTCCATCTTTAGGCATCCGGTCGGACGGATTTGCATGAGACACCTTTAGAATCAACCCGCTCGCGCCGGCATCTCCAGGGACAATTGCAGGATTGCCCGATTCCCCGCCCAATAACGCCAATTCTCGAAATTGAAGGTTCAGGTCGGCGTTCGTCTTGACCCCGCCGTGGCACGTTACGCACTGCTCGTTTAAAATTGGCCGGATTTCCGCATTGAAATCGACTTTTGGCGGTCCGCACCCTGCAAATAGTGCTGCCAAGGGCCATATGAACATTGTTTTTTTCATCCCTGCTAGAATCGGGCAAAACACATCAGATAGTCAACGTCCGAGGGCTTCTAATTGCGATTGGTTTTGGATGGGGGTAAGCGGAATAGATGGGTAGAAATTCATATACTTCGATACCAACCTAGATTATAAAGATCATGAATCGACGCAACTTCACAAAACAAGGCCTGCTTGCAACGGCCGGAGCTACCCTTATGCCCCGTGCACTGCACATTATTTCGAAAAAAGCGCCCTTTAAAGAAATCATTGGGCACGGCGATTTTCAATATGGGGTTGACCGGGATTGGGGAAACTTGGACCCGATGTCCACGCCCGTGAAAAACTGCCATGAAATGGTTCAAGATCGATTTGGTCGCCTCATCATGATTACGGACGAGACCAAAAATAACATCATTATTTACGATAAAAGTGGTAAATACCTAGCAAGTTGGGGCAGTTCATTTCCGGATGGGCACGGATTGACCCTTTCAGACGAGGGTGATGCAGAATATTTGTGGATTTGCGACAATGGATTTGGTGGAAATCCTCAGGTGGTCAAAACCACATTGGAGGGGCGGGAAGTTATGCGATTGCCCGCGCCAAAAGATATTGGAGTCTACCCTGAAACAGACAATTTTTACCCTACAGAAACGGCGGTCGCGTCAAACGGAGACGTCTATGTGGCCGACGGATACGGTAGCCAGTGGATTCTGCAGTTTTCAAAAGAAGGACATTTTATTCGGAAATTTGGGGGACGGGGCGATGGAGACTCCCAGTTTTCTACTGCACACGGGGTTTGTGTCGATTCACGAGGGAATGGCCCAGATACCCTTTTGATTACCTCCCGCGGACACAACGCGTTCAAGAGATTTACAATGGAAGGCGACTATCTGGAGACGATTTTCCTTCCCGGAGCTTTTGTCTGCCGAGCCGTCATTGACGATGATATGCTCTATTCAGGTGCCTGCTGGTCCAGGTTGAAATACCTCAATCAGACTCCAAATTCTGGTTTTGTTACGATTTTAGACGCAAATGCAATGGTCGTGTCAAATCCGGGCGGGACTGCTCCCGAGTATCGGGATGGGGTGTTGCAATTGATGCTTCAAAAGGAAAAGGTTTTCCATCATTGCCATGACGTGTGCATTGATGAGGATAAAAATATCTATGTGTGTCAGTGGAATGCTGAACAGTCCTATCCAATTCGGCTTCAACGGATTTAATTGATGAGGCTATTAAGGCATTCTCGATCCAAGTCCTATTTCATATTTGCAGTTTTGTTGGCAGTAGGCTTCCTCATCGTACAGAGCGAATTTGATATGGAAAGCTCAAAAGAAGAAGCCGTTTCAGATCTGTCAGACAATAAAAATTCGAATATGTACCAGGGCGTGGACTATGATGGTAGCCGCATAGCAGTCGGTTACATCGTGATGGGTCATGAAAGTCGCTCGTTTGTGGAATGTGGAGCCTCCGACGCGGATGCTCTTTGGATTGTGGACCCAACGAACTTGGTTGCTCCGCTCTACGCTACTTTTTCAATAGGGAAGGAGCCTTATTCAAAGGCCTTTGTTTCTATCTTTTTGAGGCAAGAAGCCGCGCTAAAAGAAGGTTTTGGAGCAGATTACGTCGGCTCAGGTGTGGTAACGGGCATAAATTATTGGCCAACTGAGGGTTTTTCATGCGACTATCCTTGGAGTTCATTCGGGTTTCGCGCGTTCGGAAACGAACCTTTCTGGATGTTAGATATCACGAAAGGCCAGGCTACCATCACCCGCCCGGGCATCGAAACCCGAACATGGGATGTGAAATCCGTCACAGAACCATTTGTGAGTAAAGATGGCTCACTCGAAATTAAAAGGGAGTTGGGAGCATGTGTGGATGGAATGAGCGGGACGACATTTGGCACGATCATTTCTATTAAAGCTGATGGGAAACTGCTTAAAGGGTGCGGGATGATTGGCTTGGAAGCCGAACGGTAAAGACAGAATTAAACGAAGCACGGGGAGGAATGAGCGAAAACCCGTATTATAGCTGGTGGAAGACCAGCGTAAATTAAAATCGATAAAACTATGGCGAAAAAGCCCAATTCGTCCAAATTAAAGAAAGAACTAGGCCTGTTTGATGTGTTTGCATTGGCGACAGGCTCAACGCTTGCAGGGGGCTTTTTTCTGCTTCCAGGAATCGCAGCTGCCAGCGTCGGTTCGGCGTTACCTTTTGCATATTTAATTGCGGCGCTCTTCCTTCTTCCGGGATTACTGGCAAAAGCGGAATTGGCCACGGCCATGCCCCGCTCTGGTGGAGTTTACTTTTTTTTGGATCGTTCCATGGGCCCTCTGTGGGGGACGATGTCGGGGTTCGGCACTTATTTTTCGCTCATTTTAAAAACGTCCTTCGCGCTCGTCGGAGTCGGAGCCTATTTAGGCTTGTTTTTCCCCAATCTGCAGATAAAAACGGTAGCGGTTGGACTGGCTATTGTTTTCGGCGTAGTCAACCTGTTGGGTGCGAAAAAGACAGGGGCAGCACAGGGAGTTTTGGTAATTGGATTGTTACTGTTACTTGCATGGTTTAGTGGCCTGGGCTTGTTTAATATTGAAATGAGTCACTTTAGCGAATTAATGGCAACACCATCTGGTTCATTGATTTCTACGGCTGGTTTAGTCATTGTCAGTTATATGGGATTAACCAAAGTAGCTAGCGTTGCGGGTGAGGTTAAAAATCCTGAACGTAATCTTCCCTTAGGGATGTTTCTGGCATACATCACCGCCATTCTTGTCTATATGATTGGCACAACGGTCATGATCGGGGTGGTGGGGGTCGACACGCTTAGTCTAAATGGAGGTGATTTGACTCCAGTCGCCACAACGGCCGATGTACTCGTTGGGAATTGGGGTAAGGTATTGATGACTATTGCTGCCGTCTTGGCGTTCGCGTCTGTCGGAAACTCGGGTATTCTTAGCGCTTCACGCTATCCGATGGCCATGAGTAATGATAGATTGCTTCCTGACTTTATGAGTCGATTGACAAAAAAAACGTCTTCGCCTTGGGCTTCGATCATTCTTACAGTTGGGATTGTTGTGCTTTTTGTTACTGTACTCAATCCTATAAAAATTGCCAAACTGGCTTCCTCGTTTCAACTACTTATGTTCGCCATGAGCACGGTTGCCGTAATTGTAATGCGAGAAGCGAAATTGGACTCGTACGATCCGGGCTTTAAAAGCCCATTTTATCCTTGGCTTCAAATAGTCGGCATCATCGCATCCCTGTGGATGATATTCCAAATGGGATACTTATCAGTCTCATTTACCGTTGGCATGTTGTGGTTCGGAGCGCTGTGGTATCGATACTATGCATCGGACCGCGTGGAACGAAGCGGGGCAATTTTCAATATTTTTGAACGCCTTGGCCGAAGCAGTAGTAACGAACTGGACCGCGAACTACGCACAATCCTAAAAGAGAAAGGACTTCGGACCGAAGATCCGTTCGACGAAATTATTGCACGGAGTTATGTCATTGATTTGGAGCATTCAACCACGTTTGAAGATGTAGTTGAACAAGCTTCCGTTCGATTGGGAATTCGAGTTCCCTTAACTGCACACAATATTGCTCGCAAGTTTCTGGAAGGGACGAGGGTGGGGGCGACGCCTGTTACCAAAGGTGTAGCGCTGCCCCATTTGAGCCTGGAAGGATTGTCAAGTCCTGAAATGGTAATTGTGAGGGCAAAAAGGGGTGTGCGGCTCTCTGCTCCGGATCTTGAATTGAGTCCTGACAAACCTGAATCGACGGTCCATGCCATTTTCTTTTTGATTAGTCCAAAGGACGATCCCGGTCAACACCTGCGGATATTGGCCCAGATAGCTCGAAGGGTGGATAGTAATTCATTCCAATTGGAATGGGATTCAGCGAGCGATGAGGCGGGGCTTAAAGAAGTCCTTCTTAAAAATGAACATTTCCTTTATCTAAGCATCAAGGCCGATACCGGTACGGCAGAGCTTGTTGGAAAAACATTGAAAGAAATGAAATTGCCTTCCGGAACATTGGTCGCATTTATTCG